>Ga0315281_10000431_pt1 | contig 58112 bp, 51 predicted proteins | sample YL17G07_0_MG_FD_204540 | JGI IMG/M metagenome (GOLD analysis project Ga0315281, IMG submission 204540) | Sediment microbial communities from Yellowstone Lake, YNP, Wyoming, USA - YL17G07_0 | ecosystem: Environmental > Aquatic > Freshwater > Lake > Sediment | place: USA: Wyoming | collected...
GACAAATTCAGCTGGAGAGTGAGTGATGATCGCAAGGTTCGAATAGATTCCCTCGGCTTCTTTCTCACCAAGCTCGATGTTAATCTGTTGCTGTTGGACTTGATCGCTCATTGGTTTCCCTTACGAATAGCATCCGCCCGTTCGATAGCCTTCATAGCCTTTTCAGATTGCCCTAGGCGGCCATAAATGTTCGCGAGCGTTTCCCACACCTGCGCGTCATTTGTTTTCAATTCCGTATATTTCTCGAAATACGGAATTGCCTTTGTAAATTGCTTTTTGTAGGAATCGTCGATGGTATTCTTTTCCTGAGCCGCTCTGAGTACTTCAACGCCCCAGTTATAATACGTTACACCAAGTTCCATGAGCGCATCTTCAAAATTCTCGTCAAGCTTCAACGCTGCTTCGAAAGATGAGACTGCATTATCGTTTTGATTGTCTGAGCGATAAAGATGTCCAAGGATGTATTTGATGACTTTGTTCGAAGGGTCGTTTGCCGAGGCTTGCGTGTAAGTGGCGATCGCCTCTTTAGTCTTTCCGGTTTCGACATAGACCTGCAGCAGATACCTCAATACCTCGTTGTCTTTGGGATTGATGGCACGCGCTTTTTCAAGCCATTCGCCAGCCTTTACATAGTTGAGCCTGGCCGTAGTCATCTCGGTAGAGTCAAGCCCCGCATCAAATGGTTTTGAAAACTTCCTTGAAGAAACATTATCGCCTTCGAATGACAACGTCAAAGAATATTTTGCGTAGATCCAATCCTCTTTCCTTGTTCCTTTGATTGGCTTTTTCGATTCTGGCGTGCCGAGCACTCGAAGTACTTCACTTCGGGGAGTTCCCTTGCCTAAGCCGTCAATCTCTTTTGAGAAACGCAACTTCTCTGCATTGATTGTTTCAAAGTTCGCCTTATTTTGAATACCCCTTGAGAGAAAGATCTTTCCTATTCCTTGAGCATCGTCAGATTGCTTTGCAAGGTTCCACGCAACGGCGTAGGATTTGACAGCATTATCAAAATCGTTCTTATTAAAGTACGCAATGGCAACATAGCGATGAGTGATGAACGTATCGGGCCAAGCACTGATGGCCTTGTTGAATTCCGAGACCGCACTATCGTAGGGGAGTCGGTTGTCTTGCGAACCTCGTTCAACATAGCCCACTCCTTTGTTGATGTGCTCGGCCCATTTATTCCCCTTCTTGATTCGAATCTCTCTTCCATGCTTATTTGGATCAATTCTTAAACATTCAGAAAACGCCGCACTCATGTTCTCCAGGTCATTCGTCTCGAAATAGATATCTCCCAATAGGTACCACGCCTCTTCGTTTGAAGGATTCTTCGCGGTTTCTTTCTTCAGCTGTTCAATCGCGGCCTGGTAATTTTTTTGGTTTCGATACACTTTCGCGCCTTCCAGTTCCGGAGAGCCGCATTGAAACCCTTCGAATGCCATGGTGAGTATGAAAAGGGTGAGCGTGAGTAGTTTGACTGAGGCCTTCATTGTTCCTTCCTTAGATCTTTTTTCCGTGGGTGAATTCTGGTCGCTGTTCGAAGCAAATATACCAAAAGGAGTCACTGTATGCAACGAACAATCTTTGACTTTCCTTCGAATTTTGGATAGATTTTCTCCGCCATTTTTTGCGCCGCCCCCATCTTCGAGTTTCTGCGACGCGCTCCAAGTTTAAAAAAATCATCCCGAAAAAGGAACACATCATGTCAACCTATGTGAAGCTCAAACCACCGCTTGATGGATCAAAGATCACCAATGCTGGCGGCAAGCTGACTGTACCCGACAGGCCAATCATCCCATTCATCGAAGGGGATGGAACAGGGCCAGACATTTGGCAGGCGTCGAAGCGTGTATTCGACGCTGCCGTTGAGAAAGCGTACGGAGCGAAGAAGAAAGTCATCTGGTTCGAAGTTTTTGCCGGAGAGAAAGCGAACCAAGTCTATGGGCCAAACACATGGCTTCACGACGACACAATTGAAGCATTCAAAGAATTCCTTGTCGGCATCAAGGGTCCGCTCACAACGCCGGTGGGCGGCGGCATTCGTTCTCTCAACGTTGCACTCCGTCAAATCCTCGATCTCTATGTTTGCCTTCGCCCTGTGCAATGGTTCACTGGCGTCCCTTCGCCCGTGAAGCACCCCGAAAAAGTCGACATGGTGATCTTCCGTGAGAATACTGAGGACATATACGCAGGGATTGAATACAAGGCAGGATCGCCTGAAGCACAGAAGGTCCTGGATTTCCTTGCGAAAGAATTTCCAAAACATTTTGAAAAGATTCGATTTGGGACAAAATCAAAAGCCGAGGATTTTTGGAAAGCTGTCGGCGCACAGAACTTTCCGAATGAGGTTACCGTCGGCGTTGGCATCAAATCGATGAGTTACTCTGGTTGCGTGCGTCTAATTCATAGCGCTATCAGCTATGCGATCAAGTTTAAGCGCAAGAGCGTAACGCTAGTTCACAAGGGAAACATCATGAAGTTTACCGAGGGTGCGTTCCGTGATTGGGGCTACCAGGTTGCGAAAGAATATTTCGGCGCGGTGGAAATAGAAGGCGGGCCGTGGTGCAAAATCCCCGAAGGAAAACCTGGCGCGGGCATTGTCATCAAAGACGCCATTGCCGATATCGCTTTGCAACAGGTTCTTACGCGCCCCGAGGAGTTCGATGTGATTGCGACGCCGAATTTGAACGGTGATTACATCTCCGACGCGCTTGCAGCCCAGGTCGGCGGCATCGGCATTGCTCCCGGCGGCAACATCAACTATATCACAGGCCACGCGATTTTTGAAGCGACGCACGGTACTGCACCCAAATACGCAAACCTCGACAAAGTAAATCCCGGCTCGGTCGTCCTCAGCGGTGAGATGATGTTCCGCTACCTTGGTTGGACGGAAGTTGCCGACTTGATCCTCAAAGGGCTGAATGGAGCAATAGCCAAGAAGACTGTGACCTACGACTTTGCCCGGTTGATGGATGGTGCGAAGGAAGTGAAATGTTCAGAGTTCGGCGACGCGATCATCGCCAACATGTGATAGATCGACTTCATCGAGACACACAAGGGCTTCTCGCATTACGGGAAGCCTTTGCCATTTCTTGAATGGTCAGGCAATAATGACTATCTTTTTTTCAAATGACTGAAGTTCAGGCGCCGGATACCGTAACGCAGGGTCAGGATGACAGCGATGTTCTGATTCTATCGCCCGCCAAAGTCATCCTATACAACGACGAAGTCCATACGTTCGACGACGTAATCGGCCAACTCATCAAAGCCACGGGCTGCTCCGCCACGCAGGCTGAAGCGTGGGCGTGGGAAGTTCACACAAAAGGCAAGGCGAACGTGTTCGAAGGAACCATGACGGAATGTCTCCGCGTTTCGGCTGTACTTGAAGAAATCGCGTTACACACGCAGATCGAAGTGTAGAAATGACCTCAGCTGAAATCCGAAATAGTTTCTTGAAATTCTTTGAAGAGCGGGGCCACACCGTTGTGCCGAGTTCCTCCGTTGTTCCCTACGACGACCCGACGCTCCTGTTCACGAATGCTGGGATGAACCAGTTCAAAGATGTCTTCCTCGAGACAGGCAAGCGCTCGTACAAGCGCGCAGTAGATACACAAAAATGCATACGCGTCTCCGGTAAGCACAACGACCTCGAAGAGGTGGGCCGCGACACCTACCACCATACGTTTTTTGAAATGCTCGGCAATTGGTCCTTCGGCGATTACTACAAGAAAGAGGCAATCGCCTGGGCGTGGGAGTTACTCACAAAAGTTTGGGGTTTGCCGAAGGAACGCCTTTGGGCAACTGTCTATAAAGATGACGACGACGCCGAACAACTTTGGAAAACCGTTACTGATATCAACCCGTCGCACCTGCTGCGCTTTGGAGAAAAGGATAATTTTTGGGAGATGGGAGAAACAGGTCCGTGCGGACCCTGTTCGGAAATTCATCTTGACCGAACCGCGGACGGAACCGCTACCGCATCAATGGTGAACGCAGGTCTTCCCGAGTTGATGGAGATTTGGAATCTCGTCTTCATTCAATACAACCGCGATGGTAGCGGCAAGCTTACTCCCCTTCCCGCTAAACACGTGGATACCGGCATGGGGTTCGAACGAGTTTGTGCGGTGCTGCAAAACAAGACTTCCAATTACGACACGGATGTCTTCACGCCGATCATCAAGAAGATTTCAGAGATTTCAAAGAAACCCTACACCGCCACTTCCCCATCCGCAATCGGCAATCCACAATCGGAAATCGATGTGGCCAAGCGCGTCATTGCCGACCACGTCCGCACGCTGACATTTGCGATCGGCGATGGGGCGCTTCCCTCCAACGAGGGACGCGGGTATGTGCTGCGCAGAATTCTCCGCCGTGCCGCGCGCTTTGCCCGCAATTTAGAAATGCGCGAGCCGTTCATCTACCAGCTCGTGCCGACGCTGGTGGAGTCTATGAGCTACATCTTCCCCGAGATCAATGAAAAGCAAGAGCACATCCAGCGTGTGATCAAGGGAGAAGAGGAAGGGTTTGGAGCAACGCTGGACAATGGGTTGAAGGTGTTTGAGGAGGTGGTGAAGAAAGTTGAAAGTCTAAAGTCTAAAGTTATTAGCGGAGAAGATGCGTTCAAGCTCTACGATACGTTTGGGTTTCCACTGGACTTGACGCAGTTGATGGCAGAGGAAAAGCAGTTGAAAGTGGATATTGAAAAGTTTGAAGTGTTGATGGAAGAGCAAAAACGTAGGGCTCGGGTTGCGGGAAAGTCGAAGTCAGTTCCAGGGATACTTGAATTCATGAACAAAGACTTGCCACACGAGGCGATTGAATTTGTTGGCTATGATCAGCTTGAGATTGAAGCACAGATTTCCAGCATTGCTGAGAATTTTCTCATTCTAAATCGAACTCCGTTTTATGCTGAGTCCGGTGGCCAAGTCGGGGACATCGGCGAATTAGCTACACAATCTGGGAACCTTCTTATTACCGATACTATCAAGAAGAACAATATCATTGCCCATAAGTACGAAGGCTCTGTCGGTGATATTGGATGGTCCGTGAAAGCAAAAGTCAATTCTCGTCGCCGCCTATCTATCGAGCGCAACCACACCGCCACGCACCTTGTCCACGAAGCGTTGCGGAGAGTGTTGGGCGAGCATTTGCACCAGCAAGGTTCGTTGGTCGACGATAGGCATTTGCGGTTCGACTTCAATCACTTCGAAAAAGTGACACCGGAACAACTTAATGCGATCGAAGAAATCGTCAATGAGAAAATCCAACAATCCGTCAATGTTGTTGCGTTGAACGAGCCTAAGGATTGGGTTTCTGTCGAAGAAGCAAAGAAACGCTGGCCGAATGTAAAAATGTTCTTCGGCGAAAAATATGGCGACCGCGTGCGTGTGGTCGAGGCCGACCCGGCATTCTCTGTCGAGCTATGCGGCGGTACGCACGTGAAGAACACATCGGAAATCGGCTTCTTCAAATTCCGGGCCGAGGGCAGCGTTGCCAGTGGCGTGCGCCGTATCGAAGCCGTCACGGCCGAGGGCGCATTGGAGCTGCTGAAGATTCGCGATCAGGATCTCAAAGATCGAATTACCTCTGCACAGGCGCAAATCAATCAGGTTTCCAATCTGATGGCCGACCTTAAACGGTCAAGCGGCTTGAACGTTGCAGTCTCTGCCGAAAACCTCGATGCGGTATCGCGGAAGCTGGAGAGCTTCACGAATGTCGTCACCGTTCCGAACAAATCCGACCGAACGCTGGGGTCGTTTTTCGAAAAGCAACATTCGAGCGAACACGAACTGGAGAGCTTGATTCTTCATGTCGCCGAGGTGCGCAAGTTGTTGGAAAAAGAGTTGGGAAAGTTTCGACTCAAATCCATAGGAGGCAATATCGACCAACTCGTTGCGACCGCTGTGGCGGTCAACGGATTCAAACTTGTCTCTGCGAAAATCTCGGCCACCACGATGGATGAACTTAAGTCCATTGGCGATACGCTACGGGTGAAAATGAAGAGCGGCGTTGGCGTGCTTGCGTCGGTCATCGACAACAAGGTTGCGCTTGTGTGCGTCGTTACGGATGATTTGGTCGCCTCCAAGAAAGCCGAAGCCGGAAAAATCGTCGGCGCGGTCGCCAAACTGTTGGGCGGCGGAGGCGGGGGACGCCCGCACCTTGCAACCGCAGGCGGCAAAGATGTAGCCAAGTTAGATGAGGTGCTTGCGCAAACGAAATCTATTGTGGAATCGTTCGCGAAGTAGGTCGGGCATTTCCCGCAACAACAAAAAATAGGTAGAGCGGGATTCCGTAAAGCAGAACCTGTCTGACCGCATTGGACAGACAAGCATGTTTCTCCCACAAAAAAAAATGACGACATACCAAACACTTCTCGAGGCAAAGAAGAAACACGGTGCTGGATATCTCATCCTCATCGATCCGGATAAGATTGAATCGCAGAAGCTACCGGAATTCGTGCGGGAAGCAACCGCTGCAGGTGTCGATGGTTTCCTCGTCGGTGGAAGTCTTCTGCTCGCAAATGAAATGGATGCCGTGCTGGGCGCAATAAAGGCAAACACGAACAAACCTGTCATGATCTTTCCCGGAAATTCATTCCAAGTCTCTGCCGTCGCAGACGCAATTCTGTTCCTCGTGCTCATCAGCGGGCGGAATCCCGACTATCTCATCGGCAATCAAGTCATCGCTTCTCCGATCATCAAGCGTGCGAAGTTGGAGACCATCTCAACCGGATATATGCTCATTGAGTCAGGCAAAACAACTTCAGCAGAGTTCATGAGCAACACCAAGCCGATTCCACACAATAAGCCAGATATCGCTGTTGCCCACGCACTTGCCGCTGAATTCATCGGCATGAAACTCCTGTATCTCGACGCGGGGAGCGGTGCCGACCATTGTGTTTCGGAAGCGATGATTCGTTCAATCTCCAATTATTGCCCGCTTCCAATGATCATCGGCGGCGGCATTCGCACGCCGGATGAAGCGCGGATGAAAGTCGACGCCGGCGCTTCGTTCGTCGTCACCGGCTCAATCATTGAGCAATCAGCCGACCATCATCTTATCCGCGATTTTGCGCAGGCGATTCACAAATCGTAAATCAGAGACCGGCAAACCTAACCACCTATGGCCCATTTACCGCTCACACTCCTCTACCGCGAAAAATTCATCAAAGATTCTCTTCGCGAGAGCGCCGAGATGAAAATGAAAATTGCCGAGCAGCTTCCCGCGGCCATTTCGAAAGCCATCGACGCAATCATCAACGCCTATAACCAAAAAAAGAAAGTACTCCTCTGCGGCAACGGCGGCAGCGCTGCCGACGCACAGCATCTTGCAACGGAGATGGTGATTCGTCTGAGCCCGACAATTAAGCGCCCCGGACTTCCGGCAATTGCGCTCACCGCTGACACATCTACCCTGACTGCGGGCGCGAACGACATCGGTTATGACAATGTCTTTGCGCGTTCGGTCGAAGCGCTGGGAAACGAAGGCGATGTGCTGATTGGCATTACGACAAGCGGAAACTCGGAGAGCGTAAACCTTGCATTGAAGAAGGCGCGCGAAAAGAAGATGATAACGATTGGATTCCTTGGGAAGGACGGCGGAAAATCCAAGGATCTTGTCGATATCGCCTTAATTATTCCCTCGAACGACACACAACGAATTCAAGAAGGCCATATCACCATCGGCCACATTATTTTCCAGGAAGTCGAACAGGAGATGTTCGGATGAGGTCACGGAAGATGCCTGGTTAACGGTTGTCGAATTTCATCCCTACGCATGCCTTTTACACCTCGAAAAGATTTTGTCGTCCCGCTCATTACCGTTTGTTCCGATATCATTGCGATTGAGATTGCGTTCCTTGCATCGTATTGGATTCGCTTTCAATCTCCTTTGACAGACTTCGTTGAAGTGACGCTTGGGTATCCGCCGATCGAAGCCTATGTTCTCGGATCAGTATTCGTAATTCCTGTCTGGCTCTGGCTCTTCAACACGCGTGGTATGTACAACCCGCGCCGAAACGTCTATTTCTCAGACGAATTCTTTGCCGTCGTTCGGCTGGTCTTCTTGGGAATGCTCGTCGTAATGTCGGGCGCATTTTTTTTCCGTGCGTTTTCTTTTTCGCGTCTTGTCTTTGCAATCCTCGGCGGAACGGCAGTGGTGAGTATTTCTCTTGGACGGTATGCCGTGCTGAAGTTTGAACAATCGTGGTATCGCACCGGACACGACATCAAGCGGGCGGTTGTGGTAGGGATGAATGAATCGGCCCATCGCGTCTTCGAACGTATTAACGCCCATCCATCGCTGGGATACGCGGTGGTTGGTTTTTTTTCTCCTACCGAACGCGATCGAGATTTCTCCATGCCGCTTCCCCATTTGGGCGCGATGAAGGATGTTGCCGCCTATGCGAAAAGCAGTTCGATCGACACGATCTTTATCGCACTCCACGATTCCGAACACGCGCAACTCTATCCACTCGTACAAGAATGCGAAGGCTTTAATATCGAGTTAATGCTCGTTCCAGATATCCTTGAGCTCCTCACAAGCCAGGTGAAGCTCAAGACGATCGAAGGTATTCCGTTCATCCCCGTGAAAAGCCTGCCGATGAGCACGTGGAATCAGATTGTCAAGCGGACATTCGATCTCGTCGTTGCTCTCTTCCTCCTGGTTGTCATCAGTCCGCTGTTCGCGCTTCTCGCCCTTCTCGTCAAACTCACTTCGCCCGGCCCGATCTTTTTTGCGCAAGAGCGCGTAGGGTTGGATGGATCCTCGTTCCGGGTCTTGAAGTTTCGTTCGATGCGTGCGGATGCCGAGCACACAACTGGTCCAGTCTGGGCGCAGAAGAACGATCCGAGGGCAACTTCAGTAGGAATGTTCCTCCGACGATTCAGCTTGGACGAATTACCTCAGCTCTTCAATGTGCTGAAGGGTGAGATGAGCCTCGTCGGCCCAAGGCCGGAACGACCGTACTTTGTGGAACAATTCAAGTCGCAAATTCCAAAATATCTCGACCGGCATCGGGTAAAAACCGGAATGACCGGCTGGGCCCAGGTCAACGGCCTCCGCGGCAACTCTACGATCGAAGACCGCACGAAGTTTGATGTTTACTATGTGGAGAATTGGTCGCTCGTCTTTGACGTGAAAATAATTCTAAAGACTGTGCGTGCGGTGCTTTTCGGCAAAGACGCATATTAGTCAATGAACAGGCCAATCGCGAAAATTCGAATTAGGGTCTCGTCCCCGATCATTCTTGCTATTCACAATTACCGGTTGAGTTGACCCGTGGTCGCTGCTTTTATCTTCCTGCTGCACGCCTCGGTTGCCATCGGAGCTTTCTTCTTTTATCGAAAGGAGGGAGCGGGCGAAGGCTGGCTCGGAGTTGCGTTTGTGGCCATTATCTTCTCGGTCGGTTGGGTTATCGCCACGATGCTCACCAATCTCATCTTCTTGCCCGATTTTTTTGTGAAATGGTACTACCGGCCCCTCGACTCGAACTTCTGGCAGATTGTGCGCAAGGAGCTCAACCGCGACACGATTTCGCTGCTAATTCTAACGATGGGCGAGTGGGGATTCTACTATCTCTACTTCAGCGTGGAGAAGGAAGTGTCGAAACATTCGGCTTCTATTTCAGCTGAAAAATAAACTTGAGCAAACAGGTTTGTTCCAACTGGGGAAATGACGGTGCGAGTTTTTCAAACTTCCATTCCCTGAGCGCTTCGATGACCGAACGCTCTAACCGAGAATCAGCTTTCTGTGCCGGAAGAATGGCTTTGATGCTGCCGTCTGGATCCACCGTGGCGTAGAATAAAAGTTCTGCTTCAATATTTACACCGTTTGGATATTGAGGAAGTACTCCACTGATTTTTTTGCGCGTGCCTCCTTGAAGCCATTCGAGCGAGAAGCCGCCGCCTCCAGTCCCCCCTTCGGCACCAAACGGATTGCCAGAACCTAGCGATGCAATTCCGGGAGATGGCTTCGTAGCCGAGCCAACTCCTGTTCGGCTGCCTCCTTCGACATTCTCATTACTCTGGCTGCTCAGAGCGGGATTGCCACCTCGTTGTATCTCTTCATGTTGAGCGTTACCCCCACCGACGATGCGAGACCTTCCTTCTTCCGCAACATCCGTTTCAGGCACTACCCGATCCGCCCGCTCTGCGGCGCCGAGTGAGGGGAGCTCTCCAATCGAGTTTGCATATTCGCGGTGCGGCAACGCGAGTTTTCTCAGCTGGGTTCCTTTTGGCTTCGGCCTTGGCGAGTTCGTTGATGGGTCGAATGCGTTATCCTCAGAGATCGGCAGTGCGAGGGATGTGTTCATCCCCAACGCCGTTGCAGAGGAGGGCAGCACAAATTCTTCGTAAGCAATAATACGGAGCGGATGCTGTTGGGGAATTACGTCTCGAGACCAAACAACAAAATGAACAATTCCTACTGAAGCAAGAGTCAGCGTTACGGACAATACAAAGCTTCGGGAAAGATTTTGCCTATAAATTTTCTTGAGTTCAATTGCTCCGTAACCGACAAGGTTGGCAAGGAGCCATTGCTGTGCAGGCGATTGCGCCGAATTCATAAACCCCGTCCGAAGCACTAGTTGTCGGTACATGAGAAACGGCTGCAAGCAGACGCCGAGTCGACTTGCAGCCGTTTAAAAGATTTCCCCATCACCATCCTCCGCCACGAACCAGTTCTATTTCATCCGAATTTTTTCAATCGTATGGTCCCAGCGCAGTTGAGCGCCGAAATTCTTCGCAGCTGCCTGCGCCTCCTTACGCGACTCATACCGCCCGATGCGAACTACATACCGCTCTCCGCCTTTCACCGAAATCTTGTCGATGAACGCAGGGTAGCCCGCAATTTCCAAATTGCTCTTGGATTCAGTTGCGTTTGATTTCAGGCGGTAGGAGGCAACCTGCACGGTGTACGCTCCCTTCATTTCGCTTAATTTCGCTTCAACCGATTCTGATTCAGCTGTTGCCTGTTCCTTCTTGGGGGCTTTCGGCTCTTCTTTTTTCTCTTCCACGGGTGCAGTTTCAAGAAGAGCAACTTGGCTAGTGTCCAATGCGGAATATTGATCCTGCTTCGGTTGCTGCTGACCTTCAGCGGGATACTGATCTTCGATCACTTCCGTAACGGCCGGGGCCTTTTTCTTGAATGGCCAGATCCCTTTTTGTTTCGCGAAGAACCCACCAGCCCCAAGCACCATGACCAGTACGAGGATGATGACAACCCATTTCATCGCACCGCCACCACTACCACCCCTGCCTTTGGGTTTTGCCGGGGCAGCAGCGGAAGATTCTTCTTCCATTCCGCCCTCATCGAGTAGATTCAAATCAGGCATTGAAATAACCTCCTAGTAAGTTTAGTGAGAAGATGCTCTGTTCATTACCAATTAACCGAAACTCCCGCCTGCAACATCAACGGAAACTCTTGATACCCTTTCCATCGCTCGAACCGCTGATTCAAAAGATTGAGGATGGAAACTTGCGCCGACAAGACATTGTTGAACTCGTATGATGACCCGAGATTGAGTTGAGAAAATCCTCTTAACGTCGCGCTCGGGGCTAACTGGGTCTCCTGAACTCCTGATACAGTCAGCGACACGCAAAGTTTCCAGCGCTCCCCGAGGACTTTGCCATACTCTGCAACGAACTTATACTCGGGGAGGTAAGGGATCTTCCCCCCTGTCGATGAGTTTTTGCTGATATCTACAGTAATACTGGAAGCAAAATAATCAAACGACCTGAACTTTGCAAACATTTCTGCGCGAATTGTCGTCATCGTCACGGTTCCAGCATAGACGTTTTGCCACCAGCCCGACGAAGAAGAATCGACAAGGAACGGGTAATCGTCGATTGATTGAACAATCGCTGACACCCTGGAACTAAGCGAGCCGGTCCAAGAGGATTCAAACGCAAGCCGGCCGCTGCTGGAAATGTCTTTGTGCCGAATTTCAGAAGAAGCCAGCAGATAAGGATTTAGCTGTAGATTCTGCTCCAATGTTGACCGCTGCACTCGCGGTTCGTACGCAGCCACGAATCGGTGCGTTGCGTTCAATTGGACAGCTGTTTGCAGTTCAGGATAGAGCCTGAGGAAGGAGACTCCCTTGGAATTCCTTCCGACATACAATGCTAGGCCAGCGCTTACCAGTACGGGAGCCACATCATAGACTTGCGAGTGAACGCTGGTTTGAGAAATCGGATAGCTGGAACTCTGCCCGCCTGCTATCTCCGTTAGAGTAAGTTCGGAATGAAGCGACAATTGCCGGTCCAATAGTTCTAACACTTTGGCAAAAGAAAGAGCAATTGTGCGCTCCGCGGTTTCCGCAGAATCATGAGTGACGAACGACCGGAATCGGATTCCGCCGGCGAAAGGAAATTTCTTCGTTTGACTGAGCATTGCAGAGAATTCAAGAACGTTGTTTTCACGTTTCAACATTGGTCGGATAGAACCGTAGAAACCATACGCATTGCCGCCGAAGAATACACTCCCCGAAAGATCCGCTCCGCTGAAAGGGGAAAGTTCTTCCGGCAATAATATGCCGCCGCTTGCATCGATGGAGCCTCGGGCGTAATCGGTGTTCGCGGCATATCCGCTCGAGCGCACATAGTTGATGTTCATCCCGTAACGACCTTGCGGTTCGGACCTTCCAACCCAGAGCGCTGCATCGGTTGAGAGAAACGTTCCACCATTGAAGACGAGTTTCCCCGACAAGGGTTTTTTTGAATCGTGGACGATATTCTGTGCGCGGACAGAAAGCGTTGGCTTCTCCCGCGTTCGCTCGCCAATTGCAGGGCGCGTTGCCACGGTAACCCAAGAGAGATCCAACGATAGTTTCTCGGCAACTGGAATTTCAATTGACGAGGCACCAGTGATCACGAAGTCTGATACGTCGATCTTCGGCAACCTTCCCACATTATTGACGAGAGCCGAGTCGGGCGATAATTCTATCCGCCGTGAATCCGGCACTCTCTTCTCTTGAGCAGACGAATACGTCAAGAAAAGAATAATTGCCGACTGCGCAAGAAAACGAGTCCGACTTCGAACCATCTTATTCACTTCCGTTCAAGCAACGCGAGCCGCCGCTCTGCCACTTGAACGATCGCTTTCTGATTTTTCAGCTTCGTGGCAGCACGATAGACTTCCCTTGCCTTTCCCCTATCGCCCTGGCTCTCGTAGACTTCTCCAAGTCCAAGGTACGATTCGCCCACCCACGATTCGTAGGCCCGAAAGACGTACTGCACGCGCAAAAAAGCCGTGACTGCTTGAGCGAAATCCTTCTCAGCGAGCAGGCATCGCCCGAGAACGACCTGCGCCTCAGCTCCGAGCGCATCGGTGCGCGATGTTGCAACGCGTCCAGCAAGCGAACGTGCCGCACCATAATCTTGAAATTGAATCTTGATCGCGGCGCTCGAGATTCGTGCACGGTCTGCCTCTTCCGAAAGTTTTGCAAGGGCGATGACGCTAGAGAACTGACCGAGCGCCTCGCCGATTTTGGTCCTCCGGAAAAAATATTCTCCGTGCCTCAAGTGCAGCCGTGCAACCAAGTTCTCGTCGTGCAGTTTCCTCTCCCCTTCTTCCAGTAGTTCGATGACCTTATCAGCAACCTGCAATTTCTCATACGCACTCACAGCTTCAAGATAGGCATTAGCCCGCAACAGTTCGGACGCTCCGGCGTTTGCCGCAGCGCGGCTGAATGTCTGAGCCGCTTCGGTCGTGTTCTCCTCAGCCTGATAACAACGTGCCAGCCACATCGTTGCCAGAGCAAGCTGCTTCGACCCGGGAAATTGGCGTTCAAACATCCGGCAGGCATCTGCCGCTGCTGCGTAATCCCGTTGATTGAAATACAGCTCAATCTTCCGCACGGTAAGATCTTCGCTTGCACCGGAGGTTGGATGCTCCTTCAAAAAATCATCGATGACTTTCAAGGCTTGTGCTTGATTCCCTTGAGCCACCAGGCAATACTGAATCCCCGTCACCGCATCGGCTACGTATTTGCTCTCTGGAAATCGGTTCAAAACCTCGCGATACGATTTTTCTGCCGCGACAAGCTGCTTGAGGTTGTAATAGCAATCGCCCAAACTGTAGAGCGCACGCGGTGCATTATCGCTATTCGGAAAGTTCCTGGCGGTCGTTTGGAACTCTTTGATCGCTTCATTGTAGTCCTTCCGCTGGAAGTTGATCCACCCGAGTGCATACTGTGCATCGTCAGCCAGCGCAGAGTGCGGAAATTTCTTCGGAAGCTCTTCGAATTGTAGGAACGCACCCGATACATCGCCTGCCCGGAAGAGCGATTGCCCAGCCTGATAGCAAGCATAATCTGTTGCCGCCGTATCGGGAAACATTCGGAGGGTAGTCCGAAAGCTCGCGGCAGCCTTCGTGAAATCCTTCAAGTTGTAGTAGCAGTCGCCTAGTCTCAAACGCGCGTCGAAGGAAAGGGGATGTTTAGGATGTGTGGCGATGAATTGCTCAAAGGCATCGATGGCGGCTTCAAATTCGTTGTTTTTGAAATTGCTCCAACCAATCCCATAAAGTGCATCGGGCTTTTTGTCCGAGGTTGTGGCGACCTGCTGATACGACTTGATCGCCTCCCCAAAACGTCCCCGAGCGTATTCCGATTCGCCGATGAAAAAATGCGCCTCTGCAGTTTTTGGATGGGCGGCAAACTGGCGAATGAAGTCGTCGAACTGCTGCACTGCCCCGGAATAATCTTTTTGCTTGAACGAACACCACGCTTGCTGAAACGTTGCAGCAACTTTGGTATCGAAGGGGATATCTTTAGCGCCAAGCGCACGTGAAAACCTAACCTTGGCGGGAGCGTACTGCTGGGAAACCACAAGGCACTCCCCCGCCATTCGTAGTGCCTCCCCCGCGACATCGCTCTGCGGAAACGATTCGACGACTTGGTCAAATAGCCGAAGAGCCTGGGCGTAATTCTGTTGTTCATACAGAATCTGTGCTTGCTCATACAAGGCGTTATCGGAAGACTCTCCAGCAGAATCCCGCGCAAACACCTCGAGAAAAGTTTGTGAAGCCTTCTCCTTGGCCCCGAGTAGTTTTTCAAGGACGCCTCGCCGAAAAAGCGAAGCGTACGCGAGATCGTCCGTGCCACCTGCAATCTCGCCAAATATCGCACGGGCGGAATCGAGCTTCCCTTGTTTGAGAAGCGTCCACCCGAGCGAGTACGATGCCTCCCGAGTCAATCGGTGATCGGGATGAGAGGCTACGAATGTTGTAAAATGAATTTCGGCAGTCGGATAATCTGCTAGTTGATAAAATGCATCAGCAATCAGGTAATCCGCTTCGCCGCCCTCCGTTGAATCATGGATCAAGAGGCGAGAGTGAGTCAGCTCTTCAATCGCGTGACGATAGTCTTTCGCATAGAAGGCACATTCGCCAATGCGTACGTGCGCGGACGAAGCGAGTGTGCTATTCGGGAATTCGCCGAGAAATTTCTTGTACATCTGGATCGCGACCGCAAATGCAGATTTCTTTTGGTTGGCCCAAGCCATGGAGTACAGTGCGAAGTCACGGACACTGCTTTGGGGATAGCCTTCGTAGGCGAGCGTGTAGTATTTCGTGGCGTTTTCAAAATCCTGTATGCGTAGATACGACTCGCCGACCCAGTAGGCCGCCTCCCCCACACGTTCTCCCTCACTGAATTCGTCCATCACTTTCTTGAACGATGTAATCGCCGCGGCAGGTTGTTTTGACTTCAGATGAATTTCCCCGGTTCGAAACCACGCATCAGCCGCGTACGACGAGCGAGGATAGTCGCGGAGGTATTCGGTGTAACCTGCTAACGCTTTCGAAAATTGGTCGGTGAAAAAAAGACATTCGTTACTCAAAAACTGCGCCTCCGCACGTTTGAGGCTGTTGGGGTATTTTTCCGAGAAGGATTGAAGTTGCTGTTGAGCGAGTTGGTACAAGCGGTCGCGGAAGAGTCCCGACGCGAAGACATAATCTTGCTCTTCCGCAACGCTGGGCGTGAGGGAGAGTTTGCTCTGCGAGACCGAGGTTGTCGAAGAAAGAAAGATGGAAAGGATTACGGCGGCGAAACTAAAGGAACGACACAAGCCAACTACCACTCGTCGAGGTTGTTTCCCCACAAATTCTCCTTGGTTGGTTCAACAGCTCAAGAACTTTGACGATGTTGGACTACCAAAGTTTCAAACGGCGGATTCAGCGAGATATTCCTGCACGCTCTTCACTGTCAGGCCTCCTTCACGCTGTTTCTGAATCCCTTTGACTGCTGTCGCCGCGCCGGAAAGAGTCGTAATGAACGAAACCTTCTGCTCGATGGCTGCCCACCCGATCGCGTATTCGTCGTAGCGCGATTCTTCGCCCAGGGGAGTGTTGATAACGAGTTGGATGTCGCCGTTCTTAATCAGGTCGACAATATTTGGCCGGCCTTCGTCTACTTTGTAGATTTTGTCGCTCTTGATGCCGTGCGAATGAAAATATTTCTGCGTTCCCTCGGTAGCAACCAGGGAAAACCCAAGACGAACTAAGTCGCGGGCTATTCCGAGTGTGATTTCGTTTTTGTCGCTGTTATTCACGCTCACGAAGACTTTGCCCTCTGCCGGCAGGTTGTTCCCCGCTCCCATCTGCGCTTTTGCTATTGAGGCACCGAATGAATTTGATATTCCCATCACTTCGCCCGTCGAGCGCATCTCTGGCCCCAAGAATATTGGGACACGAGGAAACTTTGCGAACGGGAAGACGGATTCTTTTACCGACACGTGCTTCACCTTCCTGAAATTGTAATCTTGCAGCCCGAGTTCAGCGAGCGTTTTGCCGATCATGACCTTTGCTGCGATTTTTGCCAACGGAATTCCAGTTGCTTTGCTCACAAACGGCACGGTGCGCGACGCGCGCGGATTTACCTCCAACACATAGACTACTCCATCCTTCATCGCAAACTGGACGTTCATCAGCCCAACAACCTTGAGCGCTTTCGCAAGCTTTACGGTGTAGCCAATCATCTCTTCGAAGTTTTTTTCAGAGATCATGTATGGCGGGAGGACGCACGAACTATCCCCGCTATGGATTCCCGCTTCCTCGATGTGTTCCATCACGCCGCCGATCATGACGTCGGTCCCATCGCTCACACAGTCGACATCGTACTCGAAGGCGTCTTCGAGAAAGCGATCGATGAGTACGGGATGGTCGGGCGAGACATCGACTGCCTTTTTCATGTACTCGCGCACGGACTCGGCATTGTAGCAGATTTCCATCGCACGACCGCCTAGCACGTACGATGGTCGAACCAGGACTGGAAATCCAATCTGTTCTGCCACATTCATCGCATCCTTCACCGAGTAAGCTGTTCCGTACTTCGGGTGGGGGATGTTGAGCTTGCGCAGCAGCGCTCCGAATCGTTCGCGGTCTTCAGCAAGGTCGATCCCTTCAGGTGACGTACCCAAAATCTTGATCCCGTTTTCTTCAAGCGCCTTCGCGATCTTCAACGGCGTTTGTCCGCCGAAACTTACGATGACACCAAATGGCTTCTCGTGATCGCAAATGTTCATCACGTCTTCGAGTGTGAGTGGCTCGAAGTAGAGCTTGTCAGTCGTGTCGTAGTCCGTTGAGACAGTTTCGGGATTACAGTTGATCATCAGCGTCTCGATTCCCTCTTCCTTCAGTGCATAGACGCCGTGGACACAGCAATAGTCGAACTCGATGCCCTGCCCAATCCGGTTCGGACCGCCGCCGAGGATGATGACTTTCTTCTTTTCTGAGACCTTGGATTCGTTTTCTTGTTCGTAGGTCGAGTAGTGATACGGAGTGTTGGCCTCAAACTCCGCCGCACACGTATCGACCGTCTTGAAAACCGGTTCGACGGCAAGCTTCTTGCGAAGTGCGCGGACAGATTTTTCTGTTGTACCCCAAATCTGCCCAAGCTGTCGGTCGCTGAAACCGAATCGCTTCGCCTTCAAGAGAATTTCTCGAGTCACTCGCTTTGGCGAAGCGGAAGATGAGGCGCCCTGTTTCGTCACGATGTGTTCAATGCCCCTCGTGCTTGGCTTCGGTTTGGCCGCGAAGCTCGTTGTACTTGGCAATCTGATTTGGCGTAAGGATCTGTTTCATTTTCAAGTGAGCTTGGAGATGCGCAAACCTTAACTCGCCACGTAATTTTCCGATGCGTTCCAATTTCGCTCGAAGCTGTTTCTCGTTGACGGTCCCGGCTTTGAAAGCGCTGTGCAATTCCTCTTCAGCCTCAACAATTTCTTCTCCTTTTATGGTCGCCGCGCTTGTCATTCCCTGAACTATCACCTGGGCCTTCTTCGTCTGATCGGGGGTCAAGTTGAGTTCCGACTTTAACTCAAGGACGTGTTTGGGGCCGGGATAGCCGTTTGTTTCAGCATAGCTCGCTTGCCCCATTCCCTCTCCATTGAGCAACGCTTCCCGGTCAGCTGGAATCGTTTGTGCGGCGACAGAGCCAAACCACAAGCACAACATAAGAAAAGAAACCTTCATACGCATTTCATTACTCCTTCAGAGTTGACTTCACTTTCTATCAATGGAACTACGGCACATATGCGTGCAACTCCTCTTCCATATCCACTATCTGTTTTATATTGAACAGGAACCACGGGTCGATCTTCGTTATTTGATGTAAGTCTTCAATGCCGACTCCGAGTTGGAGGGCATAGCGAATGTAGAACACATTGTCCGGCTTCGGCATTTTGAGTCGATCCAAAACTTTCTTGCGAAATTCCAGTTTCTTTTTTTCCGAAAGATTGCGAACATCCTCAATATCTTTGCCGTCAGCGCCGAGTCCGAATCTCCCCTGCTCCAGCGAGCGGAGCGCCTTCTGGAATGCCTCTTTGAACGTGCGACCGATGGCCATCGCCTCGCCGACGGATTTCATTTGCACCCCGAGCGTATCGTCCACCCCTTTGAATTTTTCAAAATCCCATCGCGGTATTTTCACCACGCAATAATCGATCGTCGGCTCGAACGATGCGGGCGTTGACTTAGTAATGTCGTTGGGAATTTCGTCGAGCGTGTAGCCGACAGCGAGCTTGGCCGCAATCTTCGCGATCGGAAACCCAGTCGCCTTCGACGCAAGAGCTGACGAGCGCGAGACGCGCGGGTTCATTTCGATCACAATCATCCGGCCATCTTTGGGATTGACAGCAAATTGAATATTCGAGCCGCCTGTTTCCACGCCGATTTCGCGAATGATTTTTTTTGAGGCATCACGCATGAACTGATATTCTTTGTCGGTCAACGTTTGCGCGGGTGCGACGGTAATGGAATCGCCGGTGTGCACGCCCATCGGATCGAAATTCTCAATCGAGCAAATGATGACGACGTTGTCCTTCAGGTCGCGCATCACTTCGAGTTCGTATTCCTTCCAGCCAATAACGGACTCTTCAATCAACACTTGGTTGATGGGGCTTGCTTGAAGGCCGTGCAGCGCTTTCTCGCGAAATTCCTCAACGTTATACGCCGTTCCGCCGCCAGTGCCGCCGAGTGTAAACGAGGGGCGAATGATAATTGGAAATCCAATCTCTTCCGCAACCTTCATCGCCTCGTCGAGCGAATGCACAAACCCACCGCGCGCGGACTGCAGTCCAATCTTGTCCATCGAAGCCTTGAAGAGTTCCCGGTCTTCGGCTTTTTTGATCGCGGGAAGCTTCGCGCCGATCAGTTCGACGTTGTATTTTTCGAGCACACCGCTTTCGGCTAATGCTACGGCGGTGTTCAACGCCGTTTGTCCGCCCATAGTTGGAAGAATGGCGTCGGGCCGCTCTCGTTCGATAATTTTCTCCACAAACTCAGGCGTGATCGGTTCGATGTACGTCGCATCGGCAAGCTCCGGGTCAGTCATAATCGTCGCCGGATTGCTGTTGATGAGGATAATGCGGTAGCCTTCTTCTCGGAGAACTTTGCAGGATTGTGTTCCGGAGTAATCAAATTCGCACGCTTGCCCGATGACAATGGGTCCGGAACCGATGATAAGGATGGATTTAAGGTCTGTTCTTTTGGGCACTTCGCTGTTTCAGGTTTTCGCGGAGAAAATATAGAGAGAAATGTGTAGCGATACAACGAAACGAAGGGAGAAATCAGTATGGCCTGGATGTCACGGTCCACACCGTGACGGGAGCTGGAAACTGGGTCACGGATTGGTCCGTGACCTTCAAAGTGTACTACTAATGTTTTTCTCCACGCATCGTGGCGAAGATGTGCGGGAGAAGGGGCGCGAGTACATCGAGCGACTCTTCGACTCCGGCGCGAGAGCCGGGAAGGTTGACGATGAGCGTTGAGCCCCGCGTGCCCGCGACCGCGCGCGAAAGGATTGCCGTTGGAGTTTTCTTTTGACCGTGCGCCCGCAACGCTTCCGCGATGCCGGGAACTTTCCGCTCGATAACTGCAAGCGTGGCTTCGGGCGTAACGTCGCGCGGACTCAACCCAGTTCCCCCGCTCGTGAGCACAAGGTCAACTTGGACCTCATCGCACCAGCGCAGGAGCTTTTTTCGAATCACTTCAACCTCATCCGGCACGACGGCGAGTTCTACAACTTCGTGCCCCATCGCTTTCATTCGCTCTGCCGCCGATTTACCCGATGTATCTTGTGCCGTTCCGTTGGAGACAGAATCGGAGGCGACGAGAATGGCGATGCGGAGGGGTGGAAAAGGGGACACTATCGAACCGCTTGAATGATTTCCTTGTTGCCGCGCAAAAGTTTGTTGACTACGGTTTGAGCGTCAACTTTCTTGCGTTTCGCGTATTTCCGAACAAATTCTGCAATATCCTTGTCCAGATAAATTGGAAGATTCAATCGAACATTAGGACGATAGAATTTACCGCGAACACCTTTAGAAAAATCATATTCTTTCTTCATATCAATCACCTTTGAGAGTATTGTATAAGTTCATTCTTTGTCGCCTTACGAGCAGAGATCAGGCGGATAGTCGAATTGTTTGCATCGATTTCCCTATATGTATGCACGAGAACCAGCGGTACATCGTTGCCGTCCTTCCCGATTGTTATCCATCGATCTTCGCCCTTGCTGTGTTCAACATCGAAAAAGGACAGAGCAAACGGGTCGAGGAAAATCTCTGAATCTCGCTCAAAACTCACGTTGTGTTTGCGATAATTCGACTCAGCCTTTGTTGGATCCCATTCGAAATTGTATCGCATTCAAGTTCCCCGGCATTCCTTTGAAGTATATGAATCCTTTAGGAAAATGCAAAGCGCGTCGCAATTCATTCAGGATTCATCCGGCACACGGAGGCGACGAGAATGCAGATGCGGATGAGTGGGGAGTGTTCCATAGTATCAGTGAGAACGAAGTGCCATCGCGCCTTATTGATAAATATTTGTTGGCGGGACTTGCTTGCCCAATGTTTTCAATCGGGATTCCTCATTAAAGCGGTTAGGCGGGCGAGAACTTATTTACAGGGTTGCCAATCATTTTAGCCGCGAACGCGCTTCCTTAAAAACCAAACTGGCGGATCTTGATTTTGCTCTACCATTCATCAGATTCTCGTGCCGTCGTAACGCTTCCTCTGACCACAATTTCTCGTTTTCCGCATCAGAAAGATCGTCAAGACTCGATAACAAAACGCTCGCCAACCTCGCGCGGGAGTTGGCATCGAGTTTTAGGACCTCTTTTTTTATGTGCTGGACTGTCATAGTATTTCTCCTTTGCTCAATATTACGAAACCAATATGTCTGATGCCAATCGCCCGACTAATGGCCGGAGCTTCTTCTGGAAGCGGACTTATGCGCCTTCCGTTTGGAGAACCTGCCCGCCATCTATTTGGCGGATCAGTCTTCGCCTGAAAGTTGCCGCCGATTTGCCCAATGAACTTGAGCCATTCCTTGTGACACAGAATCGGAGGCGACGAGAGTTGTGATGCGGAGGGACGGAGAGTGTACCATTTGTTCGTTGGCCAAGTGTTAATTGGGTTGAGCTCCGACGCAATTCAATCGGGAGTTGCGAGAGCCTCGCTTGCCTCGGTGTTTTTAATCGGGGTTTACCCCGAGCGTTTTCCATTGGGGTTCCGCTTAAGATTGTTAGTCGCCAACTTGGATTATTGTTGTCCAATGGAGCCGGCTCGTGTTTGATGTATGCCATACTCAACTGCTACTGCAAAATTGAAAGCGTTGCTCAATAGTTTTAGAAGCATCTCGGTTGTAAAAATAATCTCGTCTCCAACCTTGAAGTTACATACGGGAGATATGATTTTTTTATCAAGGCGGCCCGTATTATGAGCGATGCAATTTCTTAAGGCCTTTATCTCATTCCAATGAGTCGTGTGAGATTGTTCATCTTTGAGGTTGACCATAAAGTGCTTTTTCAAAAATCTTAGGCCTTCTTCGATTGGGGTTCGACCGAGTTTTACCGATATATGTTCTCCCGCTAGCTCACTAAAGAAGAAGAAGGGATTCTCCGGGTTTTTCTCTCCTTCCTTCAACTGAATATCGATATCAATATCTTCATCTTCATTTGTTGGAGCCGGGATGCCTAGCAGACGATGGTTTATTTCTCTCACTCGCCTACCTGTCAATTCGGTTACAACATCTTTGATGTATCCCTCTATGATTGCCGCCAAGTAGACCACAACGAGGTTGGCTGCTACCGATTTTCCCATTTGGGCGATGTTCGAGAAAGTGGCGATTGTATTCCTGTTTTGTATAGGGAGGTTTCCCAAATCGTCTTGAGTCATCGTTGACCATATGTTTAGTTTTGGGCTCAAAGTGAGCACACAAAATGCATCTAATTTCTCATGCGCTGTTTGAAACGATGGAAAGGCCAGCGTTTCGATTACAATCGGGTTATCAATCTTAGTCATAGACCTTATGAGCGAGGAGCCTGATGTAGATGAGAATTTGCCGCCCAACGAATCGGAGCGATTTGTGAGATCGCGACCCCAAATGCGTTGAAAAATTGCCTACTTCCAAGTGTCGATTGTTTTCGGGTCATGCCAAACCGAATCGAAGTATTTGGAGAAAACAGAACCATTCCCAAGTCCTCCAAAATTGATGCCACTCCAAAGAAGGTGAATCCGATCCCAGTTTAGTCTGTTAGATCTTCGGCGGCTTAATGTCAATGAGCATAAACGGATCCTCTTGTCGTCCTTCAAATTCCCGTACTCATCCTCCTTAACAATGTTTGCGATGGCTGAGACCTTGATCTTGTTTAGTTCAGGGTAATTCTCAAAAATGTCACGAGCGTGGTTGAATAAGACACTGGCGCAGTGATCGTAGGTTATGCCCCCTGCGGTCGCCCCAGGTGAAAGCTGTTTGAACATGTCAACCAAGCCTCGGCTATATGTTAGGTCGATTGATAGTGTTTGTGATTTTTTGTCCACTTCAACTCGGTCAACAGTATATGCCCAGTTTCCATTCTTATCCATCCCTTTGATTTCTTCAGGTGTTTGAGCTCGAACTAGAATGGGAAAGAAAAGCGTGATGGCTACAAAGAAGTTAGAAACTGCGAATGACTTGGATAGATGGTATTCTTTGCGGTACATGGTTTTGTCATTCTCCCGATAAATTGGCTGCCCAACTATGATTAGACTCCGAGACGCAGGATATTATCCGTTTCAAAAAATCTACTTCTTATATCGCTGAATGGCAAATGGCAACCAGTGAAGCAGTTTTGAAGTTGAAAAGTGTATAGTGGAAAGTTGGGAGTGGCTCAGTTTATTGTTCCTTTTTTTTTGCGCCTCTGCGTCTTTGTGTGAGAAATGCTTTCGCGCTCATCCCCTTAGATTACATTCTCGGCAAAAACTGTCTCACGCCAAGTCCAGCCTTTCGGATTCCGCGAGTGCGGATTTCTGCCGCGGAACCGCAAAGACGCCAAGTAAACATTGGGCGTATATTCCACGATTCTTTGCGCCTCTTCGTTTTTGCGCCGTCTTTTGGTTGGTGTGTTTCTACTAGATCAACTTCATCGCAGTAATCGTTCCTGCAGAATCGTCTGTATATCCCTTCTTCCGTCTAAGATGCAATGAACGTACACAGCGGTCGAATCGATGGAGTAAATAATTCGGTACGGTTTGTAGTGCAGCTCTCGAAATTCAGTTACTCCAATTTCAAAGAGTTCGCGAGGAATATTGCCGCGGAGAGGGAGTGTTTTGAGCTTGTAACACGTCCGCCGAAGCGCCGAAAAGAGCTTATCGGCGCGCTCGACCGAATCGTTCAGGGCTACGTACGTGTATATCTCGAAAAGATCTTCCTCAGCCTCAACGTCAACTTGAACGTTATATTCTCTCATTCTTGAACGCACTGATGCGTTTCTCTAAGCTCGTGAACGTATCGTCCAATGTTTTTGTCTTTCCGCGCTTGATATCTTGCTTGCTGCGGGTTAAGATTTTTAGCAGCGCCAGCGTCTCCTGCATACGCTCGTAAGAACGTATGTCTTGAACGACGACCTTCGCCTCGCCATTATGTGTAACGACCAGCGTTTGTCGAGTAAGCGTGATATTTCGAATCAGTTCTGAGGCGTGCGCTTTTAGGTAGCTGATCGGTTTGACGGCGGTACTTAACTTCATGGACGACTCCTTTATGTCGACCATAATATAATCTTTATTCCAGTCTTGCGCTATTATTGCTTGGTGAGTTCTTCCCGCAGTACCTTCTGAGAGGAAATGTTTCCGTTCTGTGTTGACAAATCGTCTCCTTATCTCGATGAAGGGCAATCGATTCTTGATGCACAAGAGAACAATTGCCACCAAAAGGCGCAAGATTCACAAAAATAATTTGCGGCTTTTGCGCATTTTCGTGGCCAAAATTTTCTTTAGACAGAGATTCGTATATTGTCTCGTCCTCATTGATAGATTGGAGTGCCCATGAAAAGCCTTGATTCTTTGAACACACGAAATTCTCTTCGAGTCCGTCAGTCAGAGTTTTCCTATTATTCTCTCGCCCGCCTCTCAGGCAACGTCACCAGGCTTCCCTTCTCGCTCCGCATCCTGCTCGAAAATCTGCTTCGCCGCGAAGATGGGCGCGTGGTAACCAAAGCCGATATCGAAGCGCTGCTGAACTGGAATCCCAAAGCCACGCCCGACAAGGAAATTGCTTTTATGCCCGCCCGCGTGCTGCTGCAAGATTTTACCGGCGTGCCGTGCGTGGTCGACCTTGCAGTGATGCGGGACGCGATGATCGCCAAAGGGGGCAACCCGGAAAAAATCAACCCTCTGCAACCCGTGGATTTGGTGATCGACCATTCCGTCCAGGTGGATGAATACGGAAGCGAGGCGGCGTTTATGATCAACGCAGAATTTGAGTTCGACCGGAACAAAGAGCGCTACGCCTTTTTGCGCTGGGGGCAACAGGCGTTCAAGAACTTCCGCGTCGTGCCGCCCGATACGGGAATCGTGCATCAAGTAAACTTAGAATACCTCGCGCAGGTTGCGTTCACTGCAAAATCGAGCGGAGAAACGCTCGTCTACCCCGACACGCTCGTCGGCACGGACTCGCACACCACGATGATCAACGGACTCGGCGTGCTCGGCTGGGGCGTCGGCGGCATTGAAGCAGAAGCCGCAATGCTCGGCCAGCCGATCTCGATGCTCATTCCGCAGGTCGTCGGGTTCAAACTGCACGGCAAACTTTTGCCGGGCGCCACCGCAACGGACTTAGTGTTGACCGTAACGCAGATGCTGCGCAAGAAGGGGGTCGTGGGAAAGTTCGTAGAATTTTACGGCCCGGGAATTTCATCCCTCCCCATCGCCGACCGAGCAACCATCGCGAACATGGCACCAGAGTACGGCGCAACGATGGGCATCTTCCCTGTCGACGCGCAAACAATCGACTACCTGAATTTCACCGGAAGGAAAAAAGAAAATGTCGAGTTGGTTGAAGCTTACTACAAGACGCAGGGGTTGTTCCATACGCCAACAACACCCGACCCAGAGTTTTCCGACACGCTCGAACTCGACCTCGCCACCGTCGTGCCGAGCCTGGCAGGCCCCAAGCGACCTCAGGATCGCGTCGTGCTCTCCAATTCCAAACCAGCATACCGCAAATCGCTCGTCGAGTTGTTAGAGGGAAAAGGAACTTCGGTCGATAAAGATGCCGCCGCGCTCTGGGCTTCTGGAAATGCGCCGCTTCCGAATTCAATGTCGAAATCTTCGCACGTGAAAAAGAACGGGACTGAGTTCGATCTCGATCACGGCAAAGTCGTCATCGCGGCAATCACGAGCTGCACGAACACCTCGAACCCGTCGGTGATGGTCGCGGCAGGTTTACTGGCAAAAAAAGCACGCGAGCGCGGCTTGACATCCAAACCCTGGGTGAAGACGAGTCTTGCGCCCGGCTCAAAAGTGGTGACGGATTATCTGAACGAGGCGAAACTCACTCAGCCCTTAAACGAAATGGGGTTCAACCTTGTGGGCTACGGATGTACGACGTGCATCGGCAACAGCGGACCATTGCCCGAGTCGATCGCCAAAGCAATCACCGACAACGATCTGGTTGCCGTCTCCGTACTTTCCGGCAACAGAAATTTCGAGGGGCGCGTAAACCAGCACGTCCGGGCGAATTATCTTGCATCGCCGCCGCTTGTGGTCGCGTATGCGATTGCGGGAACGATGGATATTGATTTGCTAAAAGAGCCGATTGGTAAAGATCAATCCGGCAAGGATGTTTTCCTCAACGACGTGTGGCCTTCGCCGCAGGAAGTCGAATCGACAATGCGCTCCGCCGTAAAGTCCGAGATGTTTTTGAAGGAATACGCCAACGTGTTCGACGGAGACGAGCGATGGAAGACGCTGAAAGTCCCCGCCGGCGCGCAATATGCTTGGCAACAATCTTCGACATACATAAAAGCCGCGCCCTATTTCGCAAACCTACCCGCAGAACCGAAAGCGTTGAATGACATTGAAAATGCGCGCGTGCTTGCGCTGCTCGGCGACTCGGTAACGACCGACCATATTTCCCCCGCCGGGTCGATTGCGGAAAGAAGTCCCGCCGGGCAGTACTTGAACGCCAACGGCATCACGAAGAAGGATTTTAATTCCTACGGCGCACGCCGCGGCAACCACGAGGTGATGATGCGCGGAACGTTTGCCAACATCCGTCTGCGCAACTTGCTCGCCCCCGGCACCGAAGGAGGCTGGACGGTGCATCTTTCGTCCAAAGATCCGATCTTTATTTTCGACGCGTCGATGAAATACAAGCAAGAAGGAACTCCTCTCATCATCATCGCGGGAAAAGAATACGGCTCCGGTTCTTCGCGCGACTGGGCGGCAAAGGGTCCCGCGCTGCTCGGCGTTCGAGCGGTGATTGCGGAAAGCTTCGAGCGGATCCATCGCAGCAATCTGGTGGGAATGGGAGTGCTGCCGCTTCAGTTCCTTGATGGCGAGAATTGCAAGTCGCTCGGCTTGACTGGGTTTGAGACGTTCACGATTGAAGGAATCGCCACCGACCTTCGTCCACAGAAGAAGATGAGCGTGAAGGTCACGAATGCGGCGGGAGAAACAAAAACTTTCTCAGCCCTCTGCCGCATCGACACACCGAACGAAGTGGATTACTACAAGCACGGAGGAATTCTGCAATACGTGCTTCGCTCATTGCTGAAGCCAGGCGCGAGTGCAAAAGCGACCGCATCAAAGAAACCTGGCAAGAAACCGACAACCAAAAGAGCAAAGGTAAAGGCAACCAAGAAGAGAATTACAAAACGATTGAAGTCCACTTCAAAACGAAAGACCACCAAGTCGAAGACAGTTCAACGCAAACGAATAGCAAGCAGGAGGAAAAAGTAATGCCGGTCTACGATTATCGCTGCGAGCAATGCGGTTCGCTGTACGACGTGTACCATAAAGTTCGTGAAGTTGCGGAAGATGTGCTCTGCCCAGATTGCGGCTCGCACGAGCACAAGAAGTTGATGTCGGTCCCTGCCGCAGCCGCCGTATCTTCAAGCTCAAGCAATACAGCAGCTGATTCGTGCGGGATGGACGGCGGTTGTTGTGGTGGCGCTTGCAGCGTAAATTGAAATACATAAGTCGGACTTCTCGGCTGGGAGGAAGTTGCACTCCCGACCTTGAGGCAGGAAACAGAAAAGGGCATCCGTGGATGCCCTTTTTTTTGTATCAACACTCGTAGCGTCCGACTCCAGTCGGACGACTTTGACCGGCCCAACATAGAGTCCGACTCCAAGTCGGACTCTACCGTTTTACGTTTTACTTCTTCAGCGTACGGATGTACGCAACCACCTCGTCGATGTCCGTTGATGAGAATGTTTTCTTGAAGGCCGGCATACCGAGATTCATCTGACCGTCGGCAAGAAATTTCTTCAGTGTTGGGTCGTCAATCGTATTCGCAAGCTCGGCCAATACCAATTTCGTGCGCGGGGCGCCCGCGCCATCAACGCCGTGGCAGTCTTTACAATAAGCACGGAAGAGTTGCTTCCCTCTCACGGCGCCGGTTCCGGTTTTCAAATCCTCAGAATGAATAATGTGGGCGGGAACGGAGCGCGCAATGGGTTGGAGCGTCTTCACGTACGCATACATTGCGCGCGTCTCCATATCATCCCACATTCCGTAGTAGGCATAGGGCATGAGACTCACAAGCACCGTGCTATCGGGACGGACGCCGGTTCGAACTGCCCGAACAAAATCTTCTTCGCTCCAATTTCCTATGCCAGTTACCCTTTCAGGCCGAAGGTTTTTCCCGAACGCCCATATCGGATCAATCCGCTCTTCAGGAAGTTGACCGAATGGCTCACCGATCGCCATGTTGCCGCCGACAAAGAGGCTATCGCCAAAAATATTTCCAGTCGAGAGGTCGAAGATGGAATGGCAATCTCTGCACGTTGAGCGATTCTCCAAGAGATACTTTCCATACTCAGCCGTCAAGGCTTTTGTCGGCGCGGGAATTGGTTGGGTGATCGGCGACTGGGCTGCGATGAGATTGAATGCGAAGAGTGCCTTGGCCACAAATGAAGGCTCTTGAGGAGGGATTTGATTTCGAACCGGCGGCAGACTACGCAAATAAGCCACCAACGCAAAAGCGTCATCATCGGAAAGGCCGTGGAATGAAAGTGCCGGCATAATGAACAGGGCACGCCCTTGCTTCTTCACTCCTTCGCGAATTGCACGAACAACTTCACCGTCGGTCCATTTGCCGATTCCGGTTTCGTCGTCAGGCGTAATATTGGGGACCCGCCACACTCCAAAGCCGGGACCAAAATCTTTGAGGTCGTACGTTTCTCCGCCGCTCGGAAGTTCGTTCACCGTTAAGTTCGGCGCGTGACATTGCCAGCAGGCTGCACTGTACTTGAACAGAAACTCGCCGTGAGCCACGGTCGCTGAATCGCGAAGCGCAGTTTTGGTAGATGCGACGTGCGGATTCGGTTTATCCCATACCGCAAGAACGTAGATACACAGCAGTATGACCACTCCCGTGAGCGCTCCTACAACCCAGAGAGTTATCTTGAGCAATCTACGAACCATCGATGACACTCCTCGAATTTGTTTGGTGATATCCAATCGCCCCTCAGAGGAGTTCTAAACCGTCAGGTCTTTGCAGGCGGTTTTTGCATTCGCCTGTATCCCGCCCACGCAATCCCACCCAGCACGAGTGCAATGAGAACATAGACCCATAGTGATGGACCAGAAACGGAGGAGCGCCACGCATCGTACCTCGCTTCGAGGCTTTTCTTCTGGTCTGCTGTGAGCATGCCCTTTTCGGAAAGCAGTGGAATCCACGTCTTGCCGATCTCACCATTCCAAACAGAATTCGTGAACGAATCGAACTTTGCTGAGCGTGCAGCTTTGTCCTCTACTTTCGATTGGAACTCCATATACCCACTCAACTCTTGGGCGAATCGTTCTCCGCTGAACACGGGAGCCATTTGCACGCCGTTTTTTTGCAGGTCGGCATTCAGTTGCTTCCAGAATGTAGCGTTCACTTTTTCTTCCCAGGTGCTGAGCAGTGTATCGATCAATGCCAATTCGTTCTTCTTGTTTTTCCCCGTTGAGTAGATGTTTGCGAGCTTTGGGCCGAACGCCTTCCATTGAGCAGAAAATTTTTGTTGCTCGCGGATCATCGCCGCCAGATCGCCACCCGTGAGATCGGTGGCATTCAAGAACTGCAGGTTGTCGCCGATCGTTTTCTTCACGTTTGTGAAAACGTTGTTTCGTTCAACCTTTGCCAGCACACCCGATTTTTCCACTTCGTTCATCGAGGCGAGGTTTTTATCGTATTGCATGAACAGGCTGTCCACGAGGGCGAAAATCAATTTATCGCGTTCTCGGAGATTGTTCTGGAGTTTTGCAATTGCTCCTTTCAACGAATCGATCATCCTAGCATTCATTGCGGCATCGGCTGTTGCGCCGTCGGAAGCCGAGCGTACGTTGTTTCCCAACCGCTCCACGTCTCCCGCAAGCGCTGCGTTCTCCGACGTCAATTTCTCGACTTGACCAGATAGCTCGCGCACCTTCGTTTCTAATTCCGCGATCCGAGTCACCTGCGATTCGATGAGCCCGAGCTTCTCCTGATTACGCTTGAGTTGCACGCGAGCCAGATCAACCCGGTCGTCGAATTTCTCGCCGTAGAGCGCCTTGTTGAGCAAGTCTTTATCGCCGCTGAATTCCTTGACCAACTCGTCAATCATGACACTCACTTCGGCGCATTGTTGTACGGTCTGCACTTCCTGGGCGAGTTTCAGTATCTCCTTATACTTCGTTTGAAAGCCCTTCACTATTTGAAAATCCGATCGTTCCTGACCAAATGCCGTGGCAAGGAAGACCATTGTGGCGAAGCACATTAACGTCCGTTTCATTTCTTTGCTCCTTCCGGCTGTTGTTCCACGCCGGTGTTTGAAAGCAGAATTGGTTTTTCTTTGCCGTTGATCAACTGAACGTTGGGAGCCCGCTGGTTGAAGGCGGGAGAGGTCAAGCCCGACTCGGAGACAAGAATCTTGTTCGCCTGCACCAGCTCACCATCGCCGTGCTTGAAGACGTATACGTTCTTGAACTTCGCCGCGGTAATATAGTAGTACCCCTTGACGTCACGGATCATGTGGATCGTGTGGCGGGAGGCGGTTGAGTCTTTCAACTCTTCCCAAATGACCGATGTGACATTAACAGACATTGTGTAGCGCTCTTCCTGTACCACCCCTTTGCGGTCGGGTTTTAGCTCAGCTTCGATCGGCCAAGAAAAATCGACAGGCTTAAGGGTGAGGGAGGAACAAGCTGCGAGAAAAAGAAGCGGGAAGATGGTGGCAACGTGTTTCATACTGTCTCCAAGATAATGTGGAAGCAAAGCTCCATCGTGGGAGTATTCCTTGAATAAATGTAGCAAACGGCTGATTCGGATTCAACAAACGCAGTATTGCCAACAGACACCTTGCCGTGGATGAGTATCGCACCGAAGACATCTTTGAAGATCCAAATCATTTTGTAACCGTAGCGCCGGATGAGGAATTTGAGACGGAAGCTCTCTTGGCGACAAGCTTCGGTTTCACCCAATAGAAGATTCGGACGCCGAACGTGAACGCAACGATCGCACCGTAGATAGAAGGGCGAGTGATGTCGGATTTCACAAGCCACATATAATGAACAACGGCGAACACGCCGACCACATACATAAGTCGATGAAGCCGCTTCCAACGTTTTCCGCCCATCCATTTGGTAATCCGGTTGGTCGATGTGAGCGCAAGTGGAAGCATCGAGAGCCAGGTAGAGAATCCAACGAGAATGAACCTGCGTTTCGGAATGTCGGCCAGAATCTCGGGCCATTCGAAGAACTTGTCGAAGTACAGATACGTGAAGAAGTGAAGAGAGCCATAGAAGAATGCGAAGTTGCCGAGCATACGGCGGAAGGTCGAAAGGCGCGACCAGTTCGTGAGTCGCTTCAACGGAGTAACGGCGAGAGTTGCAACGATAAACCGAATCGTCCACGTACCGGTTTCGTCCGTAATGTCATCCAACGGATTCGCGCTGAGCTGGTCGTTCAAGAAGCGGTAGGCGAGCAATCCAATAGGCACGAGCGCCGCCACGAACACGAGCGGCTTGAGAATCCGCCGCACCCAGTCAAATTGTTTTTTCGTTTGATCCATAAATAGATTGCCACGGAGGCACAGAGAGCACAGAGATTCTCAGGAAAATAACTTGTGATTTCTTTGCGTTCTCCGTGTCTCTGTGGCTAAAAGTATTTTTTCAAATCCATGCCGGAGTACATCGATGCGACTTGGTCGCCGTAACCGTTGAACATCAGCGTCTTGCGCTTGCGGAATTCGCCAATGCGCCGTTCTGATCCTTGGCTCCACCGCGGATGGTCGACATCGGGATTGACATTGGAGTAGAATCCGTACTCGTCGGGAGCGGCTTCGCTCCAACTCGTGGAGGGCTGACTCTCGCTGAACCGTATCCTGACAATCGCCTTGCAGCACTTGAAGCCGTACTTCCACGGAATCACTGACCGCAACGGCGCGCCGTTCTGGTTTGGTAAATCTTTTCCGTACAAGCCGGTCGCCAGAAATGCCAGTGGATTCATCGCCTCATCCATTCGCAAACCTTCGCGGTAGGGCCAATTTAGATACGGACGCTTCACGCCCGGCATCTGGCTCGGGTCGTTGAGTGTGCTAAACTCTACGTACTTCGCCTTCGAGGTTGGTTCGAGTTTCTTGATCAACTCCGCCATCGCAAACCCGCGCCACGGCATCACCATCGACCAGCCCTCGACGCATCGATGACGATAAATCCTGTCCTCCATCTTGTAAGGCTTGATGAGGTCTTCAAGATGATACGATGCGGGTTTCTTGCACTCCCCTTCGACTTTTACGGTCCAAGGTTTTGTTCTCAACCCGCCTGCGTTTTCCGCGGGGTCGCTTTTGTCCGTGCCGAACTCGTAGTAGTTATTGTACGTCGTGATGTCTTTGTAGGAGTTCGGTTCTTCGTCGGTGTCGTATGGACCCTTCTTCCCTTTCGGCCAACGATCCTGCGCGTTGAGGGAGGAAGGCACGGCCGAAGCAGCGAAGCCGATTCCCGCCGCTGCTGCTGCAGCGATAAATTCCCTGCGATTATAATAGAAATGTTCGGGAGTAATCTCCGATGACTTCAACTCTTCTGAACGCTTGATAAGCATAGAACTTCCCCTTGATGATGATTGTAAACGATGAAAGAACTAACGCCGAGAGCGAATGCGAGTACCCGAGCAGTGATCATCTCACACTGTGTCGCAAACTTGCCTAAGAAATGCTTTTCACATTGCGTCCTTTGCGCCTTTGCGTAAAACAATTCTTCGAGCATTTGATTTCTGTTCTTACTCTACGATAGTGAAAATTTCTCTGCTTCCAGATTCAATGAGAGGAACGATTTTCTGATACACCTTCCCGAACTCCTTTGTTCCCAGCGTCATTTTGAGCGCTTGCTCGAATTCACCGAGGTTCGGGAATGTCCGCTCCATGACGAGCGTGTAATAGGGCCCCGTCAAGTCGGTCAACAGACGAGCAACGCTGTAACTGTGCTTCTTTTGGAGTTCAGCCAATTCCTTCGCAAGCACTTTTGCTTCTTTGGCTTTGCCAAACTTGAGTTGGAATATATCGCGGACGAGTATCATAGATCTTCCTTTGTTTTGTGTTGTGTTTGAATCGTGAGTTGAACCTTTTCAATTCATTCGAGTTTGAATTCAGGATCCTCAATAATGCCGAATAGGTTGCCAAATGGGTCGAGCACCGTAGCGACTTTGATCCCGCCGCCAACATCTTGAATGTCAGCGTGCTTCTTTGCCCCAAGTTCGATCAGGCGCTTGAACTGAGGCTCGATCTTCTCCACACCCCAGTAGGCCGCGAGGTTCGTCCCTTTCGATACGCCCGAATTGTCGGGGTCTAAGCCCAATTCGTTGCCACCAACGTTGAATCCAACGTAGAATGGCTCGTCAAAATACGGCTGCTTGCCTAAAACTTCGGCGTACCATTTTTTTGCTTTGCCGATATCATCGACTTTATAGATGACCGTTCGTAATCCTTGATACATTTCAACCTCCGATCGAATTATTACAACCATTACTCAAGAAAATAGATTGCCACAAAGACTCCAAGTCTCCAAGGAACACAAAGTCCATTCTTTGAGAATCTTCGCGTCTTGGTGCCTTAGTGGCAAGGCTTTTTGAAATTGTGCAGACTGAGCTAAAAGTCTTCGTTCGCCGTTCTACAACCCAAACCACCGGGCGCGGCGACTGGATCCGAACTCTTTCTTTTCCTGCGCGAGAGCAGTGGAAGCTTCTGCGTATGTTCCAAACGGTTTGGGGCCAGAAAGAAAATCCACATCCACGCGACCGACACGTTCACCACCGAACTCGACGTAGCAGGCGGCGGCTCCGTTGTACGGCGCGGGTTTTTCGCCGCCCATCACTTCCGCGATCAACGACTTGGCAACAACGCGCGCGGCCCCTTCCGAGAAAACACCCGCCTTCGCCGTTCCCACACTCGTTACATCGCCAACGGCATAGACGCCCGGAAATCGCGTCTTCAACGTTGCCGACTCAACGGGAATCCAACCGTTCTCCGCCATTCCACTCTGAGCAACGACGGTGGGAACGCAGTGCTTCGGGATTCCGAGGAAGAGGTCGTACGGCATTTCCGATTCATCATTCAAGATTGCAACGCGACGCTTTGGGTCGAGCGCGCGCACCAACCGGTCGTGTACAAATGTAATCCCCCGCTCCGCAAACGCGACAAGCAGGGCTTTCGATGTGGCTGGCGAAGGGGGAATGGGCAACCCAAACGGCATCACGAGACTGATCTCGCACGCACCGCGCACGCCGCGAGCGGTGAGGTAATCGTGCAAGAGCAGCGCGCACTCGCTCGGCGCGGGGGGGCATTTGAACGGTGCCGATGCTACGCCGACAATCGCGCGGCCTTTCGTAAACGTAGGCAGCATTGTTCCTAAACGCTCGGCTCCCGCGACCGAGTAAAATTCGTCGCCGCCTTCAGCCAGCCCCGGCGTTGCGCTGATATCGTAGTCTGCACCGAGCGCGATGACGAGCAGGTCGGATTCGTATTTTCCGTTACGTGTTGTAACTCGCTTTGCCGCTGGGTCGATGGAAGTGATTTCATCCTGCACGAACCGGACTCCCGGCTTGACGATATTCTTGTAATGCAATCGCACGGCGTTGGTCGTGGTGCGGCCAAACATTACGTCGAGCTTCGAGTAGCCAAAGATAAATGAATCGCTTTTGTCGATGAGGGTCAGGTCGAGTTTGTCGCCGAGCGTTTCGGAGAGCATCGTGCTCAGTTCGAGTCCGCCAAAACCTGCACCGAGGACGGTTACTTTGAGTTTCATGCTGAACCGCTTTCTGATTGGTAATCTGATGGATCACGTAGGGGACGATCTCAGATCGTCCCCACTGAGACAAGAAAAACTGGTGCCTGCCTTCTCGCTCCAACGCTCCGCGTTGGAGCGCAACCAAATTGTGGTCGCACTTTACGTTCCGAAGGAGACCTTCGGAACGAGGGGAAAATGCATCCTCGCATTGTCATTCTGATCCGCTGAAGGCGGAGAAGAATCTCGCGTTAGATTCTTCGGTCGTTGTACTCCCTCAGAATGACATCCAACAAAAGTGTTCTCGCTCCAACGCTCCTGCGTTGGAGCGCAAACGATCAGCCCGCGTGCGCTTTCTTCCGTTGCGCTTCCTTAAATGCCTTCGTAAAGACTTTCTTGAGAACCGTTACGTTCACATCGCTGAGCGACTTAATATAGAGGCATCCTCCTCCGGTTTTGTGTTTCCCTAACATTGGTAACTCGTCTTCAACAGCCGTTAGCCCACCCATTAAATAGATGGTGATGTTCTGTTTTCTTGGCGAGAAACCGATTAGGATTGAATCTCCTTCGCGTCCGCTTTCATACACATAGTGGTACGACCCAAAGCCGACTATTGCGCTTCCCCACATCACGGGTTCAGACTTCGAGACCTTCTGCATCGTGTCGGCGATCGCAAAGCAATCCTCTCGCAATTGCTTCTCTTTGATTTTGTTCAAGAAAGCAGTCACGCTGCTCTTTGTTGGCTTGGTTTTGTTTTCTGCCATCTTGTAATCCTTTAAGATGTTGTAGTCTCTGTAGGGGACGATCTCAGATCGTCCCCACTTTGACAAATAGACAACTAATGTGCGCTGAAATTCATTTTCGTTTTAGTTCATCAAGCGTCTTACCGTCTTTATTCTTCCATTCGGTCCAACCATTTGCATGTATTCCAAATATCGCTCCAGCGGCAGCACTAGGTGAATCAAAAACATAATCGGATTGAAAAACAAGGAAGTTACCCTCCATCTTAAGGACTCCACTATCAATCAGTCTTTTCCTAAGATTTCTTATCCAACTATTTGCAGCAGCCGATTCCGTCGTCTTTGCTTTAGATCCTTTGAAAACAACGAATCCATCGTCAATGTACTCCCCTTCAGCATAATACTCTTTTCGTTTGCAATGCAAGACATCTTTATCTGATTTAGGTTTTTGGATTGTTTCGAGGATAGGAAAACCAAGTGTTGAGAGAAGAATTCTGATCGCATCAAGATTATCAAGGAGATCCGCCTCCATAGATTCAGAGACGAATGGTTTGGATGGAGTTATTTGGTCAATCTTATATCTATCAACTTCACGTGCTGCATTTACACAAAACCATTCAAGATATTTACCGTGAGCCTTGGTAAAGCTAGACGTCTTAGAGGTAAAAACAACCGCGGTACGCCAGAAATCTTTTTTTGTATCTTTATTGTGTTGATTCAACCGATCATAACAATTTTCTGCCTCGCCAATATAAGCCGAGGGTTTTGCCTCTTCAGACTCTTCGCCAAATAAGAAATATACTCCGACGTTTTTGATCTCTGCACGCATGTTCCCATCTTTTAGTTTATTTCGCGGAATCTGAATTGCCTGTACTGTTCGACTGGTAATATCAGCAATGCGAATACTCCGCGCATTGCCATCAGGCAAAAATATTTGAATTGTTCTTGCTTGAGACATTTTAGAGATTCCTTTGGCTTAGCAGTTATGAGCAATTGGTTCGATCGAGTCGATTTTGAACATGCTCATTGCATTATATTTGTGATTCTCGCGGTTATAGGCCGGAATCCAGCACCTGGACTCCCGATTAAAGAATTCGGGAGTGACTGAAACAGCGCTCACTCCAAATTCTTCCTCAAGAACTCTACCGTCTTCGGCCAGGATTTTTCTGTGGCGCGCAGGTTTGCGCCGTCGCGGTCCTGCTGCTGGCGGAGAAAGCCGTGTCCCGCCCCTTCGTACATTTCATACACGAACGGCTTGCCGAGCTTCTTCGCAATCGCCGCCGCGGGTTCGACTGTTGCATCCACGCGCGCATCGTCTGCACCGTAATTCCCGAGTACTGGCGCGTTAAGTTTTGAAATCTGATTCGAGTCGGGCGAGACACCGTAGAAGACCACTGCCGCGTCCAGTCCGGATTGCGCGCAAGCGTATCCGAAACTCATCCCGCCGCCCCAGCAGAAGCCAAGGGTTCCAATTTTTCTGTTCCCCGCCGGAATTTTCATCGCATATGCGCGCACGGCGTTGAGCCGCTTGAACGTTTCTTCTGCGGAAAGTCCACGAATGAGCCGCACCACGCTATCGCGCGAGGCGATGGATTCCGTTCCGCCCCCCTTTGGTCCCATTCCCGAAATCAAATCGGGCACGATGCCGATGAAGCCGTCTTTCGCAAGTTGGTCGGCTACGCCGCGAATCCAATCCGACGCTCCGTAGATCTCGTGAATAACAATGACGACGCCCGCCTTGGTGCTTCGTTCGGGATACACGACGAACGAGCGAATCGGAGTCTTCCCATACGCCACATCAACCCACTCGCCGTGCCGCGGGGATGAATTTAGTGCTGCCAATGCACCGGCTTCATCTGGCGGCAGATTGGATTTGTTTTGTAGCGTTGTCATCGTAGTTCCAGTTTGTTTCGCCGAGCCTGTCTTTTCCTGCGAAGCAGCGACGGAACTGAGAAGAACCAGAGCAACGCAGATGGAAAGTGTTTTCATGTGACGAATCCTTTGATAAAGAGGTGGAATGGCTAAGAGAAGATACTCCTCGCTCCTGAATATCGCAACTCCCGGTAGTGGTTCACTTTGAAGGTCACGGACCATTCCCTGACCTGATACCTCGCTCCTGTCACGGTGTGGACCGTGACAGCCAGGTGGTGAATTCAAGACGACCACCACCCTCCGTTGCATTTGGAGTTTCGAATCCCCAAATTCAGCGAGTCATTTTTACTTTGCATCTTCTTATTGGAGGTCACCGTGAAACTTCGCTCTCTCTTCATCCTGCCACCTATCACCTTCCACCTGCTGTTTTCACAAGTCAATCCGTCGATGTATCAATCGATGAAATGGCGGATGATTGGCCCCCACCGCGGCGGAAGAACCGTTGCAGCGGTCGGCGTACCCCAGCAGCCGAACGTCTTCTACATCGGCGTGAACAACGGGGGCGTGTGGCGCACGAGCGATTTTGGCAGAACGTGGATGCCGATATTCGACGACCAGCCAACCGGCTCCATTGGAACGCTGGCGGTCGCACCCTCCGACCCAAACATCATTTATGTCGGAACGGGTGAAGGATTGCAGCGTCCCGACCTTTCAGTCGGCGATGGGATGTTCAAATCCACCGACGGCGGAAAGAGCTGGAAGTTTCTCGGACTCAGCGATGCGCAGCAGGTCGGTTCCATCATCATCGACCCGAAGGACCCGAATCGCCTCTTCGTTGCGGTGCTCGGCCATCCCTACGGCGCGAACGAACAGCGCGGCGTCTTCCGTTCGACCGATGGCGGCGTGACGTGGCAAAAGGTGCTTTACAAGGACGAGAATACGGGAGCGATTGCACTTTCGTTTGACCCAAAAAGCTCGCAAGTCATTTACGCCGACCTTTGGTCCGCACGACAAGGTCCGTGGGAAAACGGTGCTTGGCAAGGAAAGACAAGCGGCCTTTTCAAATCCGTCGACGGAGGAACCACGTGGCGTCAACTTACTAAAGGTCTACCCACCGTGGAGGAAGGACTTGGCCGGATTGGCTTTAGTGTTGCCCCATCCGATTCGTCACGGATATTCGCCACAGTCGATGCGCCTAAAGCCGGAGGAATTTATCGATCGGATGATGCGGGCCAAAGCTGGACGTTCGTGAACGGCGACGGACGGATCTGGGGTCGCGGAAGCGATTTTGCGGAAATCAAAGTGGACCCAAAGAATCGCGACATCCTTTATATCGCTAACGTCGCATCGTACAAGTCTACGGACGCTGGAAAAACTTGGGTCTGCTGGGATGGCGCACCCGGAGGCAACGACTACCACGGCGTCTGGATCAATCCCGATAATTCTGATATTGCCATGCTCACCGCCGACCAAGGAGCAATCATCACCGTCAACGGCGGCGAGACGTGGAGTTCGTGGTACAATCAACCGACGGCACAGTTTTATCACGTCATCACCGATGACCAGTTTCCGTACAACGTCTATGGCGGACAACAAGAAAGCGGCTCGGCGATGGTTAGCAGCCGAGGCGGCGACGGCCAGATTACGTTCCGCGAGTGGCATCCAGTCGGCTCCGATGAATACGGCTACGTTGCCCCAGACCCGCTTAATCCAAATATCGTTTACGGCGGCCGCGTCACGCGGTTCGACAAAACAACGGGCCAAGTTCAGAACGTCGCGCCTGAGGCAATTCGCTCCGGCAAGTACCGCGTGCTGAGAACGATGCCTCTGATTTTCTCTCTGGTCGATAAGCGCTCGCTCTATTTTGCAACCAATGTTCTGTGGAAGACGACCAACGGTGGCACGAAATGGGATTCTATCAGTCCAGATCTTTCGCGCGAGCAGACGGAGGTGCCAGAGAATATCGGCATCTACCGTTCGGAGGACATGAAAAGCATGCGTCGCCGAGGTGTCATCTATGCGGTCGCACCTTCCTACAAAGACTCGAAAGTTATTTGGGCTGGAACGGACGATGGGCTTGTGCACGTTACGTGGGATGGCGGAAAGAAGTGGACGAACGTGACTCCACCCAGCATTACCTCGTGGAGTAAGATTTCGCAAATCGATGCAGGGCGGTTTGATGCCAAGACGGCCTATGTTTCCGTCAACCGATTTCGACTTGATGATTTGAAACCGCACATATTCAAAACACACGACGGCGGAAAGACCTGGACTGAAATCGTCAGTGGCTTCAGCGAAAGCGGTCCCGTGAACGCCGTGCGCGAAGACCCCGTGTTAAAGGGTCTACTGTTTGCTGGAACAGAAAAGAGCGTCTACTTCTCCCTCGATAATGGCGACCACTGGCAATCGCTCCGTCAGAATTTACCCGTCACCTCAATTCGCGACTTGGTCGTACACAACGACGACGTTGTCGTAGGAACGCACGGTCGTTCGTTTTGGATTCTGGACGACATCACACCGCTGAGACAAATCACGGGTGGCACCGGCACCACGGCGCTCTTCAAACCGCAAGACGCGTATCGCGTGCGATGGAATCAATACACAGACACTCCGCTGCCAAAAGATGAACCTGCGGGGCAAAATCCACCTGACGGTGCGATCATCAACTATTTTCTCGCAGAGAACGTGAACGAAGTGACCCTCGAGATTTTTGACAAGTCGAACAAGCTCGTACGACGTTATTCGAGCTCAGACCCGGAACTCAAGATGAACGAGCAAGAGATTGCGTATGCTCCATACTGGGTTCGACCGGCGCAAAGACTTTCTGCCAACAAGGGGATGCAACGGTTTGTGTGGGACGGTCGCTACACACCGCCCCAAGGATTTCGGAGGTGGCTCCCGATTTCGGCAACCTACAAAAATACAGCAATCCAGCCGCTCGGTCCCTGGGTCGAGCCTGGCGAACTTAGGGTGAAACTCACCGTCGAGGGCAAGTCATTCACGCAGCCATTGACTGTAAAGATGGACCCGCGCGTGAAGGCAACGAAGCCCGACCTGCAAGCGCAGGCGCGATACTCTATGCAATGCTACGAAAACCTGCAGAAACTTTATCCCGCACTCACAGGACTACAAGCGTTTAGATCAACGATAAAGTCGACAATGGAGAAACTGCCGACGGGAGCGATGCGGGATTCGCTTGCTTCGCTTGAGAGAAAGGCAATTTCGATTAGCGGTCAATCTAATCCGGACGAGGTTGATATTGTGTACACCAGTGTCTCCGCCGCCAAGCTGGGCGAGGAAACGATCAGCGGAACGATGAACGGACTGAACTATCTCCTCTTGTTGATGCAGAATGCCGATGCTGCACCGACTTCGGCACAGATTGCCTCTGTAAAATCGCAAACTCAAATTGCAGCTCAGGTCATGAAGAGGCGAAACGATTTTCTGAAGATGGACGTGGCTCCTGTGAACGAAGGATTAAAGAGGGCGGGATTTGATCCACTCAAAGTTGAGTGACAACGTGGGAAGAATTTGTCTGAAGCGTTGAGCGGCTACGTCACTTTTTCGTAAACGCGGCCCTTCCATTCCACGTCGCGAACGAACAGGATCCAGAAGGGCATCACCACGATATAGATTACGTAGTAGAGTTGAAACCAGAGGAAGTGAATGAAGAGTTTTTTTCGGCGAACAATGGATAAGGTCGTGGCGATTATAGCTGCATCGGCAACGCATTTGAGCAACCACAGGACGATCGGAAAAGAATGATCAGCGATCGACTGAAGAAGCAGCAGATAATGCGTGGCAGCTGAAGTGAGGATCAGCGAATACCCAAAAACATTGAGTCCGAACCCGCCCCGCCCCCATCGGTGCTTCTGGCTCAGCGCATTATAGATTGAATCGCACGGAAGCGTTTCGTTTACGCAATCGGGACGCAGCACAAACCGGGCACCCCACTTCGTCTTCCCCACCACATCTTTGAACATCAAGAAGTCGTCGTCCACAGAATTCCGCACCGAAGAGAATCCGCCGACCTCGTCGTGTGCTGCACGGCGGAGCGCGAAGTTGTTTGCGATGATACTTAATGGTTTCTTCAAACCTATCGCGCCGCAAGCAATCCCCAGCAGGAAAGCCCAGTCGAGCGTCTGCATCTTTGCGACAACGGAGTTCCCTTTCGGAAGCGTCAACCCGCCGGCGATACCAACGCCAGCGGACATGTGGCGCACCATCTGCTCAAGCCAGCTCCTCTGGACCACGATGTCGCCATCGGTCAGAAGAAGCAACTCACCCTTCGCGTATTTGATTCCCTGGTCGAGGGCAACCAGTTTCCCGACGCGTGCTGAATTTTCTTCGACGTTCACAATCTTCAAATTGGGGTGATGGGTTGCTATCGCGGATGCAAGTTCCCACGTCCGGTCGCTGGAATTGTCGTTCACAAGAATTACTTCGAATGCGGTGAGTGGATACGTTTGACTTAGCACTGATTCCAAACATTGTTGAACGTTTCGTTCTTCATCCCGCACGGGAATGACCACCGAAACGAAGGGTTGCGATTGAGAGAAATCGGAGCGGCGTGATTCACGAACAATTCCTACGACGAGAATCGTCGCGTAGAAACCGTACATCGCAAGGAAGAACCACAAGGCTGTCTCAATCATGAGGGAAGCGAGTCGAACTTCAGTTTTTGTTCTTGGCCCCATTGGAGAAACTGCTCAAGGGCAGAAGGAAGTACGTCCCGTGTCCGTCGGTTATCGTGCATTAGAACGATATCCCCTCCGCTCACGCGGGAGGTTAGCCGATCTACGATCTGTGTCGGAGAAACGCCAGCATAGTCCTTCGAACTGACGCTCCAAAGAATAGTGCGCATACCCTGCGCTGCCGCGATTGACGGAACTCGCCAATCAAACTGGCCGTGTGGCGGACGGAACATCGTCGGAACAATTCCCGTCGCACGTTGAATTTCTGTGTTCGTCTGTTCTAACTCGCGAAGAACAAACTTGTTCGTCCGGAACAGAAGCCGTGTGTGAGAAAACCCGTGACTGCCGACTGCGTGGCCTTCGAGCACGATGCGGCGCGCAAGCTGAGGAAACGTTCGGACGTTTTCTCCAAGAAGAAAGAACGTCCCCTTTGCTCCATACCGATGAAGCAATTGAAGGATGCGCGGCGTAGCCTCTGAATGGGGTCCATCGTCGAACGTCAAATGAATTGCAGAGGCAGTTTCCCTCCAGACAAGTTCCGGAAAAACAAATTGGCCAAGGCGGCAGTTCCAGTCCACGTCCTTAACGGGTCCCCTCTTTCCACTTCATCGGCACTACTCGCGCAAAGATCGTTACGAAGACGATGTAGGGCAAGTGGAACAGTTCGGAGACAAAAAACACCGAGAATGAAAATCCTTCTCCGAGAATCCTTGAAGCCGACCGGAGCGCAGCCGAATCTACCAAGAGCTTCAGTACGAAGAAACCGACAAATGCACCAAAGATTCTGGAGTCGAGCAGCCCAAGAATTGGAGCCGCGAGCATGAGCAAATAAAAGAGATAGATTGTTCCCAGTTCGACAAGAATTGTTCCGGAAGGGTATCGTTCCTCCATCGAAGCCCATCGGAGCCGTTGACGCCAAAATGGTTCGAACGAACTTGGAACACGAGTCACTACTTTTGCTTCTGCATCGGCACAGAACAGAACGCGACCCCAGCCTTCTTCGTGAATCTTATGCATCAAGAATTCTTCGTCCCCCAGACGTCGGTCGAACTGAAAACCGCCCGCGCGTTCGTACGCTGACTTGCGGAAGGCCGCGTTCGCGCCAAAGCTGTTCACAGGTTTTCCCATCCCGATTCTTCCAGCACTCGTCGCGAGGATGGCCAGAAAATCTATCGCGCGAATGCTTCCAAAAAGTCCCGGCGCTCGTTCAACGACTGGGCCCACTACGTATGCGACATCTTCGGAAAACATCGAGGCCATCGTCCTTGCCCACGAGGGAGGTGGTTCGCAATCCGCATCGGTCAGCAGCAGAATTTCTCCGCGTGCGTGTTTGATTCCCTCCGCGAGTGCCATCGCTTTCCCTCCAGTCACAGTGGTCCGCGCTCTCGCGCTCGCAGGAGCCGAGTACAGACGGAATCTCGGATCTTCAGTGAACAGAGTCTGCGCAATCGTAGTTGTTGCGTCCGTAGAGTGATCGTCGATGAGGAGAAATTCTATCTTTTCGTGATGGTAGTCTTGCTCCCTCAAACCCTTCACTAATTGCGTGAGGTTATGCGCCTCGTTTTTCATGGCCACAACGACGCTGACGAAGGGGGTGTGTGGAGTCCGACGTTTGTTCGCAGCCGCGCGTTGTAATCCTCGACGGGCACTCAGAACGAAGTACGAATAATAGATTCCACTCAGCAACAGAAGAGTTAGAAATAGTGGGGTCATTGCAGAGGGGTCAATCCTGCATCAAACGAACTCCGAGTTCAATCACCACACGCCATAGCGGAGCGCCAACGTGAATTCAGGTTGATTCCCGTGATTGAGGCTTGGAGTAGTTTCGTCAACCAGGCTGAACGAACGAAAACGAAAATCGAAAAATCCGTCGCGCACTGGCTGCCACTTTACATAGAACCCAAGAGAGCGTTCTTCTCGAAGAGGACCGTATAGAAACTGCTCTTGAGGTTCGTTGTATTGATTCCAGATGTCGAGTCGACCCCCTTTGCGAAACACTTCGCTGACCACGCCGACTTTGAGAGCGCGAGAAAAACTGTACGCCACATCCACCGTCAGCAGGTCGGCGTTCTGCCCGATCCAATGCCCTAGATCATAGCCGGAGTTTGTAAAATTGGCCGCCGTGAATTTATGGGAATAGGCCCACGGGTTCATTCGCGTGTATTCGACAAGCAGCTCCAGATTCTTCACTCCCACATCGTACGTTTGAATTCCAAATGTCTGACCGACTTGATTGCGACTAGTGGAACTGGCGATGTCGAGCGTGTTCATCTCATCGATGAACAGCGCGTAATAGAGGTTGACGTTTCGAATCGTGTTCAGATCCACGCTGAGGAAGATTTGTGAGTTGTCCGTATCGCGGTTGTAGTCTTCGGCAGATTTGTAAAACATAATCGGCAACAGATAGATGAACTTGACCGGCTTGTCTGAAAAGACGATAGACTCTCCCAATGAAATGTCGAGACCGTCGACGGGCGTTATCTCAATCTGGTGCGCAGCGAGATACTTCAGACGGTAGACACTCCGATAGAAATTGGAGAATGAGCTTTGTGGATTGTAGGAAGCCGTCGAATCGAGAACGTCGGAATTCAGATCTGCCAGAATATACGTGAAGTCCAGCCAATCGGTGAGTTCTGCGCGAAGCTTGAACTGGGGGGCGGGTGGTGCTTTCTTCGAGAACGTCACCTGGCCCCGACGGCCAGGACCCCAGACGTTTTCAAACTTCTCCAAGGAAAGAGTCAGATACGGCAGAGTGTAGCTAAACTGTATGTTGGTGAAATCAAAGTTCAGCAATTCCGGATCGAGGAAGGTAGGTACCACCCCCTGCTCGGGAGAGTTTGTTCTCGCAAAGTTAATTCCTTTCCCTTTCTCGTAGCTATCCATGAAATTAAAATAGAAGCCGAGCCGCTCGAAGGCCGACCCGTAGATCTGGGCGCCGTGCTGTTCGGAGAGCACACTGACCCCTTCTGTTGAGCGCGAACGACCTTGAACGACGACATTTGCCACGAGCTTTCCCCCGTGCAAATCCGTTTCGTAGAGATTCCAGCGCGGCTCATAGAAACGCTCCGTCGTGTCGATGCGAGCGAGTTCGTCGGCAAATTCCCCTTTGAGGAAATTCAGCTCGCTGCGGTCCAACTCCGTCAGCCTTTCCGAGCTCTGCTCAAGCTGATGAAGAAATCCTGCGAGCTTCGCGCGAGAAATCGGCTTTACGTCGTCGCGATAATTCTTGACCAGCTGTTTCGCCTCCATCCGTTTGAGGAATGGATAGACCTCATGGTCCGTGGGTTGGTAAGTAGTTTGCGACCATAGCAAGAGAGGGGAAAGGAAGACGAATATTGAGAGGTTGGTCTTAAGGGCGTTCGTCTGCATTCAATCCTGCTGTTAACAATGGGTTTGTGTTGAGAGCAAGATAGAAAGAATTCGGCGAGAAGACAAAAATGGGCTGACCTAGCCGAGCCGCTTCTGAAATCGCATCACCGCAAGCGAGAGAATGACGATCCCAAACCCCAGCAGTGTGACTGCCTGAGGCCAGAGCGTTTCAATGCCAACCCCTTTCAAGAAGAGCCCGCGGATGATCTCCAGAAAATAACGGAGCGGAACGAAGTACGTCAGCACTTGAATCGCTTGCGGCATGTTGGCAATGGGAAAGGTAAACCCAGAAAGAAAAATGAACGGGAAGAAAATAAAAAACTGCGCTGTCATCAACGCCTGCTGCTGCGTGTTCGAGATCGTCGAGACAAAGAGGCCCAGCCCGAGCGTGGTGAGAATGAAGAGTCCCGACAAGCCGTAGAGCAGCAGCACGCTCCCCTTGAGCGGAATGGAAAACCAAAGCACTGCAACGCCAAGTACCAACCCTACATCAACTGCTCCGATGATGATGAACGGGAGGAGTTTTCCGATGATGAGTTCGTGCGGCTTGATGGGGGTGACCATGAGTTGTTCCATTGTCCCGATTTCTTTTTCCCTTACGATCGCAGCGGCGGCGAACGTTGTCGTCACGATCATCAACACCATCGCGACGACGCCGGGCACCATGAAATTAGCGCTGCGCAGGTCGGGATTGTACCACACGCGGGTTTGCGCCAATACTTGAGCGGGCAAGCGAAGGCCTCCAGCTCGAGTGGTGCGTTCTAGGAGAATGCTTTGCGCATATCCCGCGGTAATTTGCGATGCGTAGCCGATGCTGATGTTTGCCGTGTTCGCATCCGCGCCGTCTGCAATCAGTTGCACCTGCGTCGGCGTGCCGGATTGAATTTTCCTCCCAAAGTTTTTTGGAATGACAACGCCCATGATGGCCTTCGACCGATCGAGATAGTCATCAATCTCTTCCGGCTTGTCAAGATATTCCACGACGGTAAAATATCCTGTGTTCGTGTACCGCGTCAAGTACTCGCGGCTTTCACGGGTGTTGTCGAGGTCGCACACGACCAGCGAGATGTTCTTGACATCAACCGTTGCAGCGTACCCGAGGAGAATTACTTGAAGGATTGGGGCGATGATCATTATCGGAAGCATCCGTTTATCAGCGCGGAGCTGCAGGAATTCTTTGATGATGATCTGGCGAATGGTCTTCACGCGTTGAGATCCCGTTGCAGACGAACACTGCTCACGCCAATTGTAACGGCGACGAAAACTAACAAGTATGCTACCTGATCCCAAACCGCGAACAAGTCGGTTCCCTTGAGAATGATTGAACGCACAATCACGAGAAAGAATTTCGCCGCCTGCACATTCGAGATAATCTGAAGAACCACCGGCATGCTGCTGATAGGAAAGATAAATCCCGACAAAAGGAACGAAGGAAGCAGCGATGAAAAAACAGACAAGAAGAAGGCGATCTGCTGCGTATCGGCGACCGAAGAAATCAACAACCCCTGACCGAGCCCTGCGAGCATGAACACGAGAATGGCTGTGTAGAGCATAAAAATGTTTCCCCGTACCGTTACGTCGAACAAGATCCACCCGCATAGGAGAATGATCGTTGCCGCAACTAGCCCGATCAGTAAGTATGGCAGCGCTTTGCCGAGAATGATCTCGTACGATTTCAACGGCGAGGTCTGCAATTGCTCCATCGTACCTAGCTCCTTTTCGCGAACGACAGAAAGTGAGGTCGAGATCACCGTCACGATCATCAAGATCAACCCAAACAAACCGGGGACAAGGAATTTTGCACTCTTGAGGTCAGGATTGTAGAACACTTTTGGCTCAAGGCTGATCGGAGGTGAAAACGATTTGCCCTGCCTGGCAAGAAGTTCTCCGCTGATGCGAGCGTTGTAATGTTGGATGGCCGCCGCAGTGTAGCCCCCAGCGACCGAGGCGGTGTTATTGTTCGACCCGTCGAGGAGGATTTGCACCGTTGCATTTTTCCCGGAAAGCAAGTTTCGAGAAAAATCGCGCGGTACGCGCAGCACAAGATGCGCTTTGCCGCTGTTGAGCATTGCGTCGATCTCCCGTTCACTCGTAAGCGTGTAATTCAAATCGAAATACTCCGAATGGGTAAGACTTTGGACAAACTCACGACTCGTCGAACTCCGATCCTCGTCGAAAATGGCGAGCGATAAATGCTTTACGTCAAAATTTAATGCGTAGCCAACCAGAACAAGCAAGAAGGCCGGAAGAAAGACAAGAATGCCCAACGCCCGTTTGTCGCGCCGGATTTGTCGAAATTCTTTTTTGATGACGGGAAGAACGTTCATCGCGATGCGCCGATTGATGGTTGCCGCGCCAGCGCTGACCTCTTGTCTTCGTCTGCAATCACGTGGATGAACACATCCTCCAGCGACGGAGCTATGCGTTCGATTTTTTTTGGTGTAATCTTCACGCCGGCCAACGCGCGACGAATTCTCGCTTTGGCATCCTCCTGCCCAACGATACTGACGTGAAATGCGGAGCCGAAGATCGTTGTCTCATTCACCCACGGCTGTTGTTGCAGAGCATCCATGGCTTCGATGGGACGGTCGGTAAGGATTTCATAGAATGAAAATGCGTCTAGTTTCGTCTTGAGTTCCGACGGCGAGCCAAGGGCCACCAGCTTTCCTGCGTAGATTAGCCCGATCGTGTTGCAATGCTCCGCTTCGTCCATGTAGTGCGTTGTTACAAACACCGTAACGCCGCTGTGCGAAAGTTGGTAGATCAAGTCCCAAAAATTTCTTCGCGAAATCGGGTCGACACCGCCTGTGGGTTCATCAAGAAACACAATCGGCGGTTCGTGCAGTATGGCACAACCGAGCGCCAGTCGTTGCTTCCAACCTCCGGAGAGGGAGCGAGTGAGATTATTCTCCTTCCCAACAAGACCTGCCATGCGCACGACCCATTTCCCACGCTCTTCCAGCCTGCTTCCTTCCAGCCCGTAGACGCCGCCGTAAAAATTGATATTTTGCGAGACGGTCAAATCTTCGTAGAGAGAAAAACGCTGCGACATGTAGCCGATGTTGGCTTTCACTTCATCGGCAAACTTGGCCACCTCCCTTCCGTCCACCACGGCAGACCCGGATGTGGGAGCGAGCAACCCGCAGATGGTACGGATGGTCGTGGATTTTCCCGCACCGTTCGGACCCAGGAACCCAAACACTTCTCCGCGCTTGACACGGAGGCTGACGTTGTTCACTGCCACGAAATCGCCGAAGCGCTTCGTAAGGTTTTCAACAACGACGGAATATTCGGCAGAACCGTTCATCGGTTATCTCGGGACGGCTTCAATAAACACATCTTCGAGCGAAGGCGGAACAGTACGCGAACTTTGCACTTCCACCCGCTCGCGCTTGAGTCTCCGCAACAGAGATTGGTTTGTCCCCACACCCTTTTGTGAGAGCAAATGCAGGCGGTCGCCGAACATTTGCATCTTTCCCTTGCCAAGTTCGGCCTCCGCAACCTCCGCAGCACGGCGCACATTTGTACAGACTAGCTCCATTATTTCAAACGGAAATTTCGCTTTGATCGCTTCGGGCGTGTCGCACTGAAGAATCTCTCCTTCGTTCATCAATGCCACCCGCGAGCTTCGTTCTGCTTCGTCCAGGTACGGAGTGCTGACGACGATGGTAATTCCTTGCTTCAGCAGCGTGGAGAGGATTTTCCAAAAATCGCGCCGCGACACAGGGTCAACGCCCGTCGTCGGCTCGTCGAGAAAGATGATGTCGGGAGTGTGAATAAGAGTGCAGGCAAGGGCCAGTTTTTGTTTCATGCCGCCAGAGAGTTTTCCTGCCAGCCGATCGCGAAACGGAGTGAGCCGGGTGAATTGTAACAGTTCCTCTTTCCGCGGTTTGAAGTTCGTTACTTTGTGAATCTCGGCAAAGAAATCGATGTTCTCATCGACCGTCAAGTCGTGGTATAAGCTGAACCTTTGTGAGAGATAGCCGATATGCTTCTTGACTTCCTCGCGCTGCTTTCGGTTGTCCATCCCCAATATTTCTACTCTTCCCGCACTCGGCGGAAGCACGCCGCACATCATGCGAATTGCCGTCGTCTTGCCTGCGCCATCGGGACCGACCAGGCAGAAGATTTCTCCTTTGCGAACACGAATATCCAGTCCAGCAACCGCGACAGTTTTGGAACCGTCGGGAAGGTCGAAAACTTTCTTCAATCCAAGAAGTTCGACGACAACGTCATTCGCCACGGGAAAGCCTTCTGTAGCTGATCGTGAAAACAACGAACAGGATCGCGTCGATGAAGGCGCCGCCGAGGATCGGACCTTGCAGCCTCCCGAACGAGTAGAGGGCAATCGCCGCAACGACAAAGGATATTTTTTCAAACATTGCAACGGGGATCAGTTTGAGATACTGGACCGGGTTGGAAGCAATCAAAAGAAAGGCAAACTGAAAGGCTAATGTAACGCCGGTGAATCCGTAGAAATATTCCGGGTGCGAGATAGGCGGAGGCGTATCGAGTCCGATTCTTGCCTCCAAAAAATATTGAGGTACTATTACGACGATGCCGTACCAGCCTGCGATTTGAAAAACGCGTTTCGCGAACTTTTCAGCTGATTGCATTTCCTCCTCCTATTGTTGAGTTTTGAGCGTCACATCCGCCGGAAGGCCAGCCTTTAACGCCCCGTCTGGATTTGCGACGGCTATCTTTACACCGAACACAAGTTTCGTCCGCTCTTCCTTCGTTTGGATATTCTTTGGGGTGAACTCTGCAACGGAAGAAATGAAGACCACCCGCCCGGGAAATGTTTTCTCTTTGAACGCATCCACCGAAACATCTACCGCCTGGTTTAGTTTTACTTCCGGAAGTTTCGACTCAGGGAGGTAGATCATCAACTCCATTTCCGCCAAGTTGCCGAGGCGAGCAATAGCGGTTCCGGGTCCAGCAAGTTCACCGCGGCGGATGAAACGTTTCGTCACTGTCCCCGCACTCGGCGCAACAATTGCGCAGTCGCTCACCTTCTTTCGGAACGATTGGACCAGCGATGCCGCCTGGCTTCTACGCGCTACCGCCATCTGGATTTCCTCTTCCCGGGACCCCCGTTTGAGCTTCTCCAATGTTTGCTTGGCAAGCGTAAATCGTGTTTCAGCATCTTCCAACTGTTTTTGCGACACAACTTCTTGCTTTCGCAATTCTCGCATGCGCGCTTGATCGGCATCTGCACTTTTCAAATTCGCTTCCGCCTGCACAACATCTTCCTGGCGGGCTCCTTTGAAGGCAAGTGTGTATTGGGCGTCAGCAACTTGAAGCGCCGCATACGCTTGGTTGAGTTGCAACAGCCAGTCCACGGGGTCGATCAGAGCGATGGTATCGCCGGCGTTCACATTGCCGCCCTCATCCACGCGCAGTTCTTTGATGATACCATTGACTTGTGTACTGACAGTGACTTCTTGCGCTTCGATTGTGCCGGTCGCCTGGATCGCTCCGTTCTTGTCGGATGAACAGGCTGAAAGGATGAGCAACGAGAGCACGATAGAAAGTAATTTCATAAGCGCCTCAGAATGTCCTGTTGATGATTGTTGGGTCGAAAAGGTCTGTTTGTTTTCTTGCCTCGTCTGTGAGCGCACCTTCGAGTAAGAGACGGAAGACGCCACGGAAGGCTTGCTCGGCTGAAAAGGACTGCTCTGCCAACACTGCCGGCGTCATCACCCCCTGAACGACAGAGATGAAGACGAGGTAGAAAAGATTCACATCGAGGTCGGCGCGAAAGAGTCCTTCTTGCTTCGCCTGCTGAAAAAGGCCAAGGACTTTCGGAAAGATCTGTTCGCGTCGGAATGCTTCCATTTCTCTCCAGAGACCCGGAGCGAATCGGATAAGGTCTACTTGGAACTGCTTGCTGAAACGCCGCGTCATCGTTCCGATGAAGATAAGCAACGCAGACATCTTTTCCACGAAGGGCCTGTTGCTCGTCGTTATGGCCGTGACCTCCCGTTCGATCTTCCCCATTGTAAACTTGACGATAGCTTTGAGCAATACTTCTTTGCTCGGGAAGAATTTGTAGACAGTCTTCTTGCTCATCCTTAGATCGGATGCCACTTCGTCGAGCGTGATCTTGTAGATGCCGTGCTCGAAAAATTTGTCTCGAGCGGCCTCAATGATTTTATCTTTCTCTTCTTTCATTCGGAAACTATTATAGTGTTTATCGTTTCCATTTCCGCCAAAGAAAGGCCGAGCAGTGTTTGTCGGCCTATTATTCCTCAAATTGGAAACTTTTATCGTGTCCTACGTTTCCAAGGTAGTTAACGTTGCAGAATTTGTCAATAAGATTATTTGTCCAACAACTTCCTCGCCGCCTATTCCTTCCAATACAAAAACTCTTTCACGCTCGCGATTTGAGTCGGGTCGGCACCACGACGGCCTCCGAACACGTATCGGTTCTGGACGTTCTTGTATTTCTCACGGACCTTTTGCGACTGAGACAGTGCGATGCTCTTATCCGGCAACGTCTGGAGCGACTTGTTCAAGAGGTCGAATAACTCCGTCTTAGAGAGCTTCCTCGGACTCTTTTCCGCACCCCGCATCCCAAGTGCCTGCTGAACCTTGTCGAGGCCAAGAATCTCAAGCGCCCTTTCCTTTGAATCGAATTTGGAGATTGCGGCTTGAAACGCCTCAACCGCGTCTTCAGCAGAACCGGAAAGATAGCGGGCGATGCCGAAATTCAAATAAATGCCACCGTCGGCATTCGTGAGAGCCAGACTCTTTTGGTAATGTTCTTGGGAAGTCGGTAATTCGTTTTTCAGCAAGTAGGCGTTGCCGAGCGTATTTTCAGCCTCAGCGGTAGCGACCCCTGCCAACAATGCGATGGCGGCGTCGAGCTCTCCCGCCTTGATCTTCAAAATTGCTCGCTTGTTCTTCCCTGCGGGTGAATCGTCTTTTTCAAGGGCACCGAACGATACAGCAGCCGCTTGAGCCTGATGGCCGAGAAGTTCGTTGACATCCTGAGAAACGAACTGCTTCATCCGGTCTACCGGAGGTTGGCCGACGGGCTTGGTTCCGTACGAAAGGTTCGCGGGTGGGAACTGAGCCTGCGCTTTGCGTGTGTCAATGATTTCCATTCTTCCGCCTGCAGCAACTGTGGTTCGGTAGCCTTCCGTACCTGCCTGCCACGCCGCCACGAACGGCTTCGTAATCATTGTCGTCTCCAACGGAATCCAGACACTCCCTTCGTGAACAACGTAGTCATTCTCGTTCTGACTAATCATGTAGCCATTCTTCGGAAGAACTTCAGAATCAAACATGATGAAGATATGATCGTCTGTGGCAAGGAATTTTGTGCGGATGCCGATGTTTTCGAGGCAAGCGGCAAGCAAAACCGACGTGTCATCACAGTCCCCAGATTTTGAAGAAAGAGTTTCCCGCGGATATTGAATAACGTCGAGAATATCCCCGTCGGCAGATTTCCACGGGTCGGAGACGTAGTTAATTCCGTGAGCACGTACACCATCCCACACGGCAATTGCATAGTAGAGCGGTCGTGGCAAGTTCGCCTGCTCGGTTTCCGAAAGCGAGCCGATCACGTGCCGTGCGAAATTGGCCACCGCTTCGTCGCTCTCGGTCACAAACGCGCCGACTGATTCTCCCTTCTTCCAGCTAATCGTGTTGCGGCCATAGATGGTGACGGGTTTGACCAGACTCCGCAATTCCTGTCGTCCTGCCACGGAATAACTGAGGTCGACCTTTGCCTGCGCGGTGGTGTTTGCGCTCAGGTCGTAGAGCTGCTTGGCGTCGAGAGTGGCTGCCAGCTTAAAGGATTGTTTTGCGCCGGCAGCAACGCTGGGAATGATCTGCTCAGAGGGGAGCGACATAAACCCTGGAATAAACACTGAGGCTTTGACATTGCGGACTTCTTGCTTGGATGAATTTTCCACAGTCAGTGCTGCTAGCGAGCCAAACGCATACGAGTTTACCTGCGAGGGAAAAATATTTTCGACGACAAAATCTGAAATCTCCAGCGGGCTCGTCACGACACTACTTCCTTTCGAGCGCTCAGCATTCTCTTTCGTGCTCACGTCGATTCTGCTTCCGGTAAACCCAATGACCACTAGATCGTTGTCCGAGGAGAGGGCTTTGCGCAAATCGTCGATCGTTCCATTGACGTTGGCCTCGAACACCGCCGCTTCTTTTTCTAAGAATCTCAAACGTAGCGATTTGATGATCGTGTGCTCGATTGGAAGTTGTATTTCGAGTTGTGCAATTTGTTTCTCGGTCATTCCTAACAAGGCAATCTGCAGGATCCGCGCAGAAGTCTTTTCCTCGTTCAATCGCAAGCGCATCTTAACGTACAAATCCTTCGCAAGCTCGTCGCCAACTATTTTCAGAACGAGGTTTGCGGCAGAATTTTTTCCCGAAGCAGATTTTTTCGCGCTCTTGCTTCCTACGGCAATCAATTCGCCGGTATCTGTAATGATGACCTTCGCGTCCGCCTTTGCGGTATACTCAAAATTCTTCACTCCATAGAATTCTCGCTCGGATTCGAACAGCGCGGCGGCCTTCCCGACAATAATGAGTTCCGCACCGTAGCGCGCACCAATTTCCTTGGCGCGAACCGGATTTCCTTCAGCGAGGGCAATATCCCGTGTGGTCACAGCAGCAAACTGATCCTTATCGATCAGTCGGAACCCCTTTTCTAGCATCAACTCCTCGAACGCCGAAGCGGCGAGTCGCCCGTCGACGCTCTGGCCTTCAATCTTCTCATCCAAGAGCACCATGATTCTTGGCAGGTCCGGTCGACTTTGAGAACCCAGTCGTGCGGCAACTGAAGCGATAATAAAGGTTAAGGCCAATAATCTGGCTGGTTTCATTGAGGGCTCCTTAGCATGCATCTACAGCAAGGATAGAACTCTTTTTTCATCAATCCAAATGGAAACCCAGAGGCATCTCTAAAATCTCAAGTATCAAGCACCAAAAGACAAACTAACTTCCCATTCAAAAAAGAAACTCATCAAGAAGACAGTTTTTGCTTTGTTTTGGAATGGATATTTTGAGTTTGGGATCTGTCGAGAATCGATGGCTTCGCCATTTGAGGTTTGTTTTTGTGATTTGGGATTTTGAGAGATCCGCCCAAATGAAAACACATAGCTATTTCATCAGGAGAATTTTTGTAATCTTCCTCCAGCCTTCAAATTCCAATTGCACAAAATAGATACCGCTGGGAAGCGATGTTCCATCAAACGTCAACGCAGTAGTCAAGCCGGCCATTACGCGCTGCCTTAGGATCGTCGCCACCTCCTCGCCCAGGATGTTGAATACTCTCACCACAGCAAGCCCGTCTCGCGGTAGCACGACTTCGATGGTCGTCCTCGGATTGAACGGGTTTGGGTAGTTCTGGAAAAGAATTGGCTCATTGGGAATCTGCGAGAACGCTTTCGCTTGCTCAGCAATAAATGCATCAGACCCTTTCACGAACCTGAATTGCCGTGTGCCTGCTCGTGTATTGATTGTTGCAGAGTATGAACCCTCCACGGATACGCTGAGTTTCGAATCCAGGTCAATCAAGAGCCCACTCGGCATCTCATCCAGATTGAGTCGAACGTCAACATTAGTGCCCGGGGTTTGTAGTACGATGTTCCAGACGTTTCCATCGTTGCTTGCCGAGCGAATGTCTTGCGCTAGGATTCCATTCTCGGATGCAAAGCCGACTGAAATGCCGTGGCCTCCGAGCGGAGGCGGTTTGTAGGCGTCATACAAATCGAAATCATTCGCCGCTTCGGGAAGAACGCCGAGCAGGTTGCTATTGTCGCTCATTCCATTGTCCGTTCTCGTAACAGAAATTTTCCCCAGCCAACTTCCAGACACATCCCTTCTGGCACTCACTCGGAGAAGGCTGTCTGCCGGCGGCGCAAGAGAGTGCGGCCGGTCCGCGATATTGAATCGCAACTGCGTGGGTCCATTGTCAAGCCGGATAACCAGACCCTCCCACGATTTCATCGTGTCTCTTGGGTTGTTGATCGTCTCGAGTGCTCTCCATCCGAATTGATTGCCGCCCACCCCAACGAAACGCCACGTTCGACCGAGAAGCGAAACACCGTTGGCCAGACTTAAACTGTCCGTGAGAATATCGAAGTTGAACGGGTTGCCAACGAAGTTATATCCATTCACCAGCGAGAGGCCGCTCTTCGCGTAATCTTCCGCCTTCAGCATGGTGCCGGGACCGACTTTGATGGTGTACCCACTCTTGAGGATTAGAAAGAATGCCGCGCCTGGTGTTACGACAGCGGAATTCTGGAACGAACTGAATTCATCGTACGGGTCGCTCGCTGCCCTTGAACTGTTGTAGCGGAATAATCGCCACGTTTTTGCATCATCCGCCGGCAACCCTGTCTGTGTTACAAAGACGTCGTACGGCGTTTGATTGCTCGGGTTCAGATTCAACGGAACGGAAAACAAACGGTACGCATATTCAACCGCGGCGCCCGATGGAAGGGCGCTTGCGCTCGGCTGCACAACGGCGTTTCCACCCGCATCGGTGCGAGAGATCGGAGCGCTCACGGTGATCACAATCGAATGGACGGGGTTGGTCGCCAAGTTACCTGCGTTATCGGTGGCAACGACGCGGTAGTCAACACCGAAGAGATAATTCGTGGAGAGGAACGTTGATTGAATCAAAGCCGTACCCCCGCTTGCGGAGCTGTAGCTTGCTGATGAAGCCTCCAGCCATGGCCTTCCGGATCGTTTGTATTGCAATTGAAGACTTTGCATTCCCGAATGCCCGTCGGACGCAGTTGCGGCAATGCCGATCGAGGCCGGCGAACCGGTGACAAACGCGCTCACAGAATTGCTGTCGTGCACAACGGTAGGCGAAACGTTTTCAAATCTTGCTGTCAACACCGCAGCCGAACCGGTGTTCTTATTGCCCGCAGCGTCTTCCAAGTAGAAATAGACTTGATTTGATCCAACGGTTGAGACAGGAACTTGCGCGGATGGACCGGAAAGGTTGATGCTTGTTCCGGGCGTTCCGCTCGTAGGGGCCGCGTTGATTCGATACCAGAGTTTCGATATTCCAGACGCGTCAGAGGGATTCGTCCAGCTGAGCGTGAATGTGCTGTTGTTCGTCCACGCCGTGGGCGATATTTGCGGACCGATCGGCGATGCGGGCGCCGTCACGTCTAAGGTTGTCGCGGGCGTCTCGTTGGAGTAAGCGGAAGTACCGGCACCATTGCGCGTTTGGAGGCGGAAATAGTATTGCACCGCTTCAGCTAATCCTGTGTTTTGGTAGCTTGTCGAAGTTCCCACAAGAGAAGCGATGCGCGCGTAGCTGCCTCCTACACCTTGCTTCCGTTCGATGTACACACTGTCTTGAACGCCGGCAGCATTGGTCCAGCTCAAATTAACTTGCGAAGCAGAGACAGGGCTCGCACTGACCGATACCGGCGGTGATGGCAACGCCAGTGTGGTGAATGTTCTTGTCAAAGAGTACGAGCTTGGCCCCACACTGTTTATTGCCTGCACGTGCCAATAATGCTGGGTTCCTGTTGCTAGCGGCCCCACCTGCCGAGAGGTTCCGGTAATTGTGGCGTCATCAATTACGGTCGTGGCAAACGTGTTGGATGTGGATAGTTGCAAACGATAGCTGGTCGCTCCGCTTGCGGCATTCCACGAGAGGGTGAGGGTTGGGAGCTGACTGGTCGAGCCATCGGCCGGAGTGGCAAGCGTGGGTGTTAGTGGAGCCGTCGTTTGATTGTCGGTCGTTGCACTCGCCGCGTAACTCTTCGCTCCTTCAAATCCCGTCGAGTCGACGGCAGACACTCTAAAGAAATACTTTGTCGACGCTGTTAGTCCGCTGATAGTCTTCGAGCCGATTGTGGCAGAATCAACAAGCGTCATTGACGTGGAATCTGCGCCGCGATAGATTCGATATTTCATCAGCGGGAGAGCACCTCCGCCGTTCTGCCAGCTAAGGTCTATTGCCACAGTGGAGGCAGAGACCGCAGAGAGATTCTTCGGCGGAAGCTGGAGATTGAATTCCTGCGGCGAATGCGCGATGTTCGAGACGCGGACTTCGTCGATGCTTCCACTAAGGAATTCGGTGTATTGGTTCTGGTTATTAATCGAAACACCAATTCGTAGTGGGTCACTAGAATTGTTCCTCGTAGTTGGGAAGGTAATCGTAGCAAATATCGTGCTGTGGAGTTCGACCCCATCTCTAAACAGCGATACCTTCT
>Ga0315281_10000432_pt1 | contig 58039 bp, 48 predicted proteins | sample YL17G07_0_MG_FD_204540 | JGI IMG/M metagenome (GOLD analysis project Ga0315281, IMG submission 204540) | Sediment microbial communities from Yellowstone Lake, YNP, Wyoming, USA - YL17G07_0 | ecosystem: Environmental > Aquatic > Freshwater > Lake > Sediment | place: USA: Wyoming | collected...
TCCCCGCCAAACTCTCGCACGTTCGCTCCTTTGAGCGCGCCGGCCATTTCAAATGAAGCGTAGCGCGAATCGAGGGCAAACATGCGCTGGATGGGGAGCGACCCGGTTGAGATTCCGCCCACAAATTTGAATTGTAACGAAGGAGGCAGGAAGAGCGAACTCAGCGACGTGACAATTCGGTAATCTGCCCGAACGAGTAAACGCGTAAAGTCAAAATCGCTTCCGAACCCACTATTGGCGTGTTGTAGCTCCGCCTCGGCGCCGTCAACGTGAATAATGCCAAGCGGTGGCGCCTCTTGGCCATATCGAGCCTTCAGGGAAAGGGACGCGATCGTTCCATTCTGAATGGGAATGTTTGGCCTGTATGGAACGTCGCGATAGAAAAAACTGTAGTCGGTCGTCTTGACGGCTGATTCAGTCAGCTCACTCGTTGCTTCCGCTCTCACCCGAACGCGGCGAGCAACTCGGGCCGTAGCGAATACTCGAATTCCTCGAGAATAGAAATAATCGCGATAGTCTTCCTTGGCAAGAAGCGAAGTAAGGCCGACGCTGAGGGATGTGAACAAGTTCTCGTCTGGAATATTCGACAGATTATCGAATACTTCAACCCCCAAAGAGTACTTGCGTGTACTATCCAAGAAATATTCTGCACCGAAGTTCCATTTGTAGCGAGCATCGGAAAGACCTCGACCCAAACCCCCGAAGAGTTTTATTCGTTTGACAAGGCTGTCGTGCTCCGCGGTTCCTCCAAGGAATAGCCCTTCTACACGATTGAAACGGGCGTCAAGGTACTTCAACGGTGTGTCGGATGCTTCACCGATCACCATCAGGGGTCCTGAGGGCTTAAATTGCTTATCGAGCGTCTGAGTGCTGTCAAGTTTTTGGTACGCAGTCTTCTCCTCGACTGTTAGCGGCACTCCCTCGTTCTGCGCCCAAAATATCGAATCAGTTTTCTTGGCTTCAGGCAATTCTATCCTTCGGCGTTTCTGAAATAGTGTATCAGGAATTTCTCCGTTAAGTTTGTAATCGGTTATCGCGGTCACGCTTTCGAACCCAAACTTGGGGAAATTTATTCCCGTGATGCCGATTTGAATCGAGCCATTTGTGCGAATATCGACTGGCATCCAAAACCTACCGAGGAACAGCGCAAACTGCTGTTTATAGTGGATTTGCAAGTCGCTGACCATCGGTATGTTAAACGCCTCGTTGGGCGTCACGTCAATGCCAATGACAGCGTAGCGATCTTCTAAGATCGTGATGCGTCCGGCAAACAAGGGCCTCAACCGACTTTTCGGAATCATCCTGATCTCATACACGTTCGAACCACTCATTTGGCGCGTGCGTTCGAGCTTGAAGTTGTAGTAGTCGAACGCATCAACTGCCGTGGGGCCGAGGAATTGAAACCCCATCAGCCTAATTGTATCTTGATAGAAATTGGCGATGCCGCCGACTTGCGAAAAGTTCTGCGCTCCAGGGATGTTTTCCGTTTGGCGTTTTTGCTTGATAACTTCGCGAAGAGTATCCCCTTTCCGCCAATACCCGGAAGAATAGCTTTCCATGATGCTGGCAATTGCCGTGTCACGTCGCATGACCCATCGTGCAAAGGCGTCGAATTGATAGTTCTTTATTCCGTCAATCCATCGGCGTTTGTTCTCGATGACGTTGCGCATGATACCGATGGCCGGGTCTTCTCCACTCACGACAACTTCTGCCAACTGAATCGCAGAGGGCGCGAGTGAAACATTAACCTCTCGATTCTGGTCAAGCGTTACCTGAAGTGTGTCTGTCCGATAGCCAATAAAACTGAATGCAACGGTGTATTGATTCTTCTCTAGCTGAACAGAGTAGAGGCCGTTGGAGTTCGCAATCGTTCCTCTCGCAGTTCCGATGAGACGAACTGTCGCAGCTGATAGCGGTTCGCCGGTGATTGCGTCGCGCACGGCGCCTGAAAGGGTAAACGTTTGGGAGGACGAGAATTGAATGACGAGCAGGGAGACAAGAAGGAATTTCATCGTTTGAATTCTCTTGGCTATGTTACATCAAGACGAGAGCACAAGTTGCGATGTCCAACAAGAGGAACCGTCACGGATGTGCACAACCGGTAGTTGTCATTTGAGAATCGAATCGCACGCCGGAGCAATTCAATCGGCTTGGAACTCTACCTCCTCAGAGACTCTCGGTCAGCCGACCTTACGGATAGTTTCAAAGCGCTCGATAACTTTCGTTTCACCAGCGACCAGCGTTGCCACGATTGCAACGTCGCCATCGAGTTCGGCGAGTTTCTTCTTTGCCTCTACCATCGCTTCCTGTTCCGTGTCGAACAGCGCATGAAAAATGTTCTGGGGTATATCGAGCGTTTTCGTGATGAGAATACGGTACTTCATTGCTTACCTCTTTCTATCTTGGACTTGACTTCACGTGGGCAAGTTGCGTTGCTTCAAAAAGAATTTCCGCCACATCCTTCACCTGCACTCGGTCGCTTGCCTCTTTCGCTTTCACGCCGTCGGTCATCATCGTCATGCAGAATGGACAAGCCGTGCTTATGACATTAGCGCCCGTGGCAAGCGCCTCCTCAGTTCGTTCAATATTGACGCGTTTGCCTTCGTGCTCTTCCATCCACATTCTGCCGCCGCCCGCGCCGCAACAAAACCCGCGGCTCTTCGATCGCGGCATCTCGATCGGCTCAACGCCCACAGATTCGAGAATCTCTCGCGGCTGGTCGTAGACATCATTGTAGCGGCCCAGGTAGCACGAATCGTGATACGTCACCTTTGCAGCCTCCTCTTTCGAGATTTTCAGCTTGCCTTCGTTGATCAGTTTGACAAGGAAATCCGTGTGGTGAAGGACAGAATAGTTTCCTCCAAACTGTGGATACTCGTTTCGGAGCGAATTGAAACAATGCGGACACGATGTGACGATGGTCTTCACCCGATAATTATTTAGCATGGCAACATTTTCCTTCATCAACATTTGCGCAAGATACTCATTGCCGATGCGTCGTGCGGAATCGCCGGTACATTTTTCTTCGTTGCCGAGTATGGCGAACTTGATACCCGCCTGTTGCATAAGCGAGGCAAAGGCTCGTGTAACTTTCTTATACCGTTCGTCGAACGCCCCCGCACAACCTACCCAAAGAAGGACTTCGGCTTCGGGAAGTTGCGCAACAGTCGGAACATCCATCCCCTCTGCCCATTCGGCTCGTGATGAAGAGGGAAAGGCCCAGGGCGAAAAATTGTTCTCCAGATTGCGGAAGACCGTCTGAACTTCCGGAGTGAAGTTCGATTCCGTGAGAACAAGGTTTCGGCGCATCTCAACAATCGCATCCACGTGTTCGATGTTCACGGGACATTCCTGCACGCACGCAAGGCAGGTTGTGCAGGCAAAAAGTTCTTCGGGCGTGATGAAATCGTGGAGAAGTGTTTTCTCTTTTGGATGCTTCTCCCCTTCGGCAACAGTGATTGCTCCCTCACCGTTGACGAGCAATCGGCCTTTCTCTTCTGTGCGTCGCCGAATGTCGACAATGATTTTTCGAGGAGAGAGTAATTTCCCCGTCGTGTTGGCGGGGCAGACGGACGTACACCTGCCACACTCGGTACAGGTATAGCCATCCAGCAGCTGCTTCCAGGTAAAGTCCTCCACATCAGAGGCACCGAACTTTTCAACGTTCTCGGCTTCGAGGTTTATCGGCTTCAGCGCGCCATACGGGGTGGTGGATGAAAGAAAGACGTTGGGAATGGATGTAAGCACGTGCAGGTGTTTTGAGTGCGGCAGGTAATTCAAGAATCCCAGCACGAAGACAATATGCGTCCACCAAAAGATTTCAAACCAGAGTTGCACGGTCGAGGTCTCTAAGCCTACAAAGAGCGGGAGCATCATCGATGAAATAAATCGCACACCAGATCCAGTACCATCGTGCAGAATCATCTTGGTAGCGTTCTGCCCGAGCATGCTGAGCATAATAAGTAAGATGGTCAGAAGAATTGCCGCCGCGTCAAGCTTTGCGTGGCGTGCAACTTCGAGCCGCTTCGGACGCAGCACTAGACGCCGGAAGAAAGCATAAAATACTGCAAGCACCACTAGGGCAGCAAAGAGATCTTGCGAAAGTGCAATGACCGCGTAGAATGCGTTCGAGGCCGAAAATGAAAATCCGGGAATCAATCCCTCAAGAATCGATTCAACGACTGCGGTTAGGAGGACACAAAACCCCCAAAAAATAAACGCGTGCATGAAACCCGCCATCGGTTCTCGCAGGAGCTTTGTCTGCCCGAATGCTACGCTGAGCGTTCGGCGGATTCGAAGACCGATGTGGTCAAGGCGAACGTCAGGTTTACCAATCGAAAGAAATTTGATCAGACGAAGGATGCTGAAGGCGAAGAAAGAAATCGAGGCGAGGAAAAAGGCAGTGAAGAGTAAATTCTTAAGCGGCATAGCTGTCAAAGTTTGATGGTAGCGTCCATCACGGTTACTGCTTCGCCGGCAATGCTTACGCTCTCTGCAAGATTGTTTTTCCCTCGCACGCGGATTCTGACTCGTCCTGGACGCTCAAGTTCATCACCCTGTTCGCCGATATACTCAACCCGCCCGTCGGAGAGCTCGCGCGAAGGCACGGAAATTCCGGCAGCTGCGACAAATTGGAAGAGATAAACACCTAGGGGACCGTTTGCTGAGCCAGTAACCGGATCCTCGTTGATACTGACCACAGGAGCGAAGAAACGCGAATGCACGGAGGAAGCTTTCTCAACCGTCTCCAGGCAAAACACCGATACTCCGAGGAGTTTAGCAGATTTTGTGGCCTGCTCGAGTAGCTTGAAACCGGGCTTCAGCGATTTCAGTTTCGCAAGCTTCTTCACGGGAATGTATGCGTAGGAATCGAACACAATGGGAATTTCATCGGCCACATCCCAACTTCCCAATGAGAGGCTCTCTAACAGCAGGGAAGGAATCTTCCGTTTTGTTTGGAATTTCGGGAGTGGCAGTTCCATCTCCACCACGATGCCTTTGAAATTCTTCTCCACACGCACGGCCAGAATCCCGCTTCGCGTCTGGACCCGGAAATAATGTTGCCCTTGCGACCTCATTCCTGCCATTCCTTCCTCCGCAAGCGCGTGGAAAGAAGCAATCGTTGCGTGCCCACACAGAGGAACCTCGGCGGATGGAGTGAACCATCGTATTTGAATATCCCCACCCTTTTGCGTTGGCGCTAAAACGAACGCAGTCTCGGACACATTGTTCTCACGCGCGATTAGCTGCATCTGGAGATCTGTAAGTCCTCCCGCGTCCAACACTACGCCGGCGAAATTTCCAGTGAAGGGCTTGTCCGTAAACGCGTCGACCTGTTTGATTCGATAGGATTTCATCGGCCTTTAGTTGAGCTTTACCGCTACAAGCGAAGAATATTCTTTTACGTAATACACCGTTTCATTTCTCACAAAGAACGAATCGGGAACGATCGCTTTCGTGTAAGCGTTCAAAGTATCGGCGAATACTTTCTTCGCGGTCGATTTTTCCAGGATGAGCAGTTGATTTGTAAACGCAGGAGATTCTGACATATTCAGGTTTGTGACGGCGTGAAAGCTGGCAACCACGTGGGTTGGCGTTTCAATGGATTCTAATGAGCGCCACTGATCAAAATCGATATGCCGGCTGAGAAAGTCCCTCCGTGAGCCTTTTTCGTCCTCTGCAAGCAGTTCGGGATATAAGACATCGTCGTCTTTGCCGGACTCCCGTACAGAGAGCTGACGAAGCGACATCAGCGCATCGGGGTCGTCAATCTCTTCACGCAACTCACCTGTCGAAAGTGAAAGTTTCAATGCAATCCGCTTCTCAAACATTTTCCGCTCAGCATACACGAAACCACTGTACGCAAAGAAGAAACTTGCATCGGTGTTCGTCCAGAGGATCTTTCCCGACCTCAGATCAACGGCGCAGATACTCTTATGCTCAGGCAGATCAGGCTTAGCAAACTCGTGGAAAAAGACTACGCCGCAATGGACCCCGTCAATACCAACCCACCAAGCCTCTGCAAACCGAAGATCGCTCCAAAGAGGAGTTCCTGTTTCGGAATCGATACAGAAGAATGATGCGCTTTTCAAATCAATGTTACGCGCCTCACCGAGGAGAAGACTGGAATCAGCAAAGAGGATTTTCCAAATCTTTCCGGGGGGATTGAATTTCCAGAGAGGTGAGAGTTTTTTTTTCTGAAAGGAAGAAAGCATGCTCATTGCAGAAGCAACGTAGCAATTTTTTGCAGGCGAATCAAGAAAACGACAATCCCTTCAATCTATCCAAGTGTCTTTGAGATCGACGATTGCCGAATCAACGGTGCAACCACCAAGCACTCCAACTCCGCCCTGGATGTTTGAAAAATCTTGTAAGTCAGTTCGAATCGAAAAAGGATCACGAAAACCGTGGACAAGATTATAATAGATGTAAAGATTCTTGTCAATAGAATACACAACGAAGATTGCCCTCTTGAAGCGCAGGTCCAGTTTGGTCAGGTTCCTTTTTGCTGTTGAAAGTGCATAGTAATACGCTTGACGAGAAATCACGTGTGTGATCGAATACGAGTCGATTAATGCCCCGTCTGGTGCGCCGCGAGTCATGTCTGGGTACACTGGTGCGGGTGGATCATAAGCACCATCAAGTGCCAAGGGAACTTCTACACGAAAAATCGAGTTTGGAATTATTTCGTACTCGACGAACATGCGAAGTATGTAGCCTCGAGCTGAACGATGAAGGAGCAAATTGACCAATATATCTTTGGTTGGATATTTGCTCGGCTCTTGAACAATCAATGGATTGGGGATCTCCACCGTCGCTCTCCCTGGAAGTGTAATACTGGCAACGGACATCCCGAGGGCAGGGGAAACCACATGGAGGAGAAATGATTCGTTCGGGAGTGGCGTCAAACCTGCAACGAAGTAGCTGTGTATGAGTGATTGATAACGGGTCGTATCGCTTCGGAGAAGAAGCGTGTCACGAAGGACATATACTTTCCCGCTTGCCGTGAGTGTTACCGTCGCATCGCTCACTTGAGGATCATCGGCATTCGCTAAGGGATCGAAATCGGGTGTATCATACGTTGAATTCACTCGAACATACTGTGTATCACGATCGGTTGAGAGAATCCCGTGCAGAACGAGCTTTCTTTCAAACGCTCCTTTTGGAGTGAAGTCCTCGTTACAACTAAAAGCACAAATTCCGCAAAAGAGTGCGCAGACGGTCCCCCATCCGATTGAGTTAGTATTCGACATTTAACGTCACTGTTGGGAAAAATGGAAGCATGTAGACTTTGTTTCCTGTCGCGCGGTCAAAATAGAACAGGTTCTTTTGATCATAGAGATTAATCGCGTGAATCCCAGCCGTTCCTTTCATTCGACCAAGAAGGAACTTATAGGTGACACTCGCATCCAAGCGGTGATAGAAAGGAAGACGTCCTCCGTTCTTAGGCCCCAATCGGATGTAAGAGGATCCTGTTTCAGTCGCGTAGGTTCCTCTCACCGGATCATTCAGAGTCAGCCGATCATAAAAGCCTATGGATTCTGAAAACGGGAACCCACTCCCTAATTCCCAACGAAGGCTGATGTCTAGATTTTCCGTAGCGTGAAAGACATTCAACACGTTTGCAGAATGTCGTCGATCATAACGTGGCGAATACGTTAATCCTGCATTTGAAACCGTTGTTACACTGTAGGCGTAGGTTGCGTACAAATCTGCCCAAGGAACTCCATACCGGAGGAGAAACTCAATTCCCGACGACGAACCAATCGCATTTACGTAGTCTCGGTCAAATTGATCGACCTTATCCCGATTGTAGACTACCAAGGACCGATAGTCTTTGTAATACGCTTGAATGTTGGCAGAGAGTTCCGGAATGAGACTCCCTTCAAGGCCAACGACATAGTGATCCGCAGACTCAGGAGCCAGGTAGTTTGGCACACGAATCCACGCATCGAAGATTGAGATAACATCGTCTTCGTTGTTTACAGTAATGATATTTTGGTTAAACCTGCCGTAAGAAGCCTTCGCACGCCACAATGCGCTAAGAGAATAGCTTGCGTTGATGCGAGGTTGGATTGCCTCGACTCCGGTTCCGCGTTGAAAAATCGAACCCATGTCGATGTGGATTCCCCCATCAATTTGCCAATGCCCTTGGGTTGTTTGATAGCGAAACCATGCCCACGAATCAACGTCGTTGCTTGCAAGTTTCCTCGATACTCCAAAACTATTCACGAGGTTGTACTCCATTTGGGGAAAGTTAAATTCAAACCCAAAGAAGTAGAGGTCTTTCGAATCAGTGTAGAGCGTGGCGTTTGCACGCACACCGGTTTCTTGAATCATCGTTGAGGTTGGAGTTCCCTTTGTTCCAGGCTTCACTTCCTTGCGAGCCTCAAAAAAGTTTTCAAACCCGCTTGCATCAACAAAGAGGCGATCCTGAATCAAGCCAGTTGCCACAAACCCAACTGTGTGGTTCCGCCAATGATAATCGGGATCCTGAAACCCGCCACTCAAGAGATCGTCGCCGCTAAAGAATCCCTGAACTCCATATTGTGCGTGCGATTCACGGCCCTCCTGGATTGCCTTAAAGAAAACATCGTAGAACGAAATAGGAACATCGCGGCGTAGGAACTTGGAAATCGGTTCAGTGAAGAGTGATTTCCGACCGCTAAAAATCCAATGGACACTGCTCTCCACGGGAAGAGGACCCTCTAACTGGAGTTTTCCGGAGACAAAATTAATGTTGGCTTTCCCCGTCAATCTCGTGGAATTTCCGGTTCGCGTGGTCATATTCAATACCGACGAAAGTCTTCCCCCGAAACCGGGTGGAAAAGCGCCGGTGTATACTTCCGTGGTCTTGATAATATCGGCATCGAAAATACTAAAGATTCCGAAGGCGTGGTACGGATTGTAAATCTTCATTCCGTCCAAAAGAATAAGATTTTGATCTCCCCCACCGCCTCGGACATAGAAATGCGAATTGACATCGCTCGTGGAAACGACGCCAGGTACAATTTGAATCGCGCGGAAGACATCCTCTTGGACGGTGACTGGAATAGCACGAATATCGCGTTGCTCAAGCACGTGGATGCTCGTATTAATTTCCGTCAGCTCCTTTTTGCTCCGCTCCGTGACTACCACTTCTTGGAATTCAATTGCCTCCGGAGAAAGCACAAAATTTGCCGTCGTTGATTCACGGCCCCGAACAACTACTTTTTGCGTGAACTTTGCGTACCCAACGGAGCTCGCCGTGACTTGATAAACTCCCGGCGGTATATTCGTAATCAAGTAGAAGCCGTTGATATTTGACGATCCACCTTTTTGCGTGCCGGAAACCATAATCGACACAAAAGGAATTCGATCGCCACTTGTACTATCAGTAACGACGCCCCTCAAGTCTCCTCCTTGAGAATGAACAACCACTGAGTACCCGAAAAGCAATATCATGTAGAGCCGTTCTTTCATCGCGATCTAAAAGTAAAGAAAGCGGGCATTAATCACAAGAATGAGTCGACGAAGGGCTACTTAACCGAGGTGAGCGGCCTTTGATCACTTCTGAAACCTTCTGATGCATCGAACAGTTTAGCTTGATCACTAACATCTTCGAACAGTTTGGTCCAAGAGCAAGTTCCTTTGTGCATGAGCGAGACTCCTCCCTGGACTCGAGTAGGGAAGGAAACTCCGCCGGATCCTCCACTGGCCAAACAATTCAACGAAGAATCCTTCTCGGTCTGGTACGCAGAAGCTCGAGACTTGCCCACTATGTCTAGTTTGGTACAGACATCGCTAACTATTGTCTGTTGCGTATCATTTGAAAATTCTAGAAACGGCTCTCGCGTTTGATCTCCATTAGAATGACTGGGGAGCTCAACGCAGGTACGAACTTCATGTCAACCGCGCCAAGCTTCGTATTGTTCTCGATGGGGTCTGGATAGATGTCCGCTCCCACCTGCAAACCGCCTTCGATAGGATTCTCTTTGCCGGAATGGTGATCAAGGCGAGGTCTCCTTTCTTCATCGCTCGAATGCGGGGCAAAAGCTTCGGCATTACTGATACCATTCCACGAAGTCGTTGAATCGCGTTCAAACTGAGAAAACGAATCGGTGACCGGCCCAGAGTTCAACAAGCAATCGTTGGGCAATTGAGTTCTCCTTCAAAGAATCAAACGGACTTTCTGGAAGCCGCGAATCGCGTTGCAAATGAATATGTTTTCCGCCCGCTTCATATCATCCAGGGTGAGTCTTGACTCAACAATTTTTCCTGTGTCTAACAATTTGGCTCGATAGGTTCCTTGCAGCAGCCCGCACGACCAGTCTGGAGTCAACAACCTGCCGCGGAATTCAAGAACGACATTGGAGCGAGCACCTTCTGTTAGTTCGCCTCGTTCGTTGAAAAACAGGATATCAAAGAGGCCGCGATTTTTCGCCGCGCCAAGCTCACGGTCGTACAGCGAACGAGCAGTCGTCTTATGAAACAAGAGACGGTCACGGGAATCGGTTCTCACCGTGGCCAATCCTACAGTCGATGAAACGGCCATCGGTCTCCAAGGCTGGGTTTGAATCTGAAATTCTCCGTTCCGCTCGAGCAGCAATCTACAGTAAATCAATGACTTTTTCGATTTTAGTCTGAGTTGACGAAGTTCCGATTCGATTGCAGATTGAGAAAATCTAAACCCAAAATACTTTGCTGAGTCTCTCAGTCGATTAACGTGTCTTTTCCAATTTCGAATCCCCCTCCCTCCCTCCAGCAGCATAGTTTCTACCAGCGAAAATGATTCCTCTCGTTGGGTTACGAACTTTGCCTTTGATAGACATTCTTCGAATTCTGATTGCGGATTAGAATCAATGGTAATTCCGCTCCCAATACCCAGCCGAAACATCTTGCCTCTCCTGGGAAACTCAATTGTTCGGATCGCTACGTTAAACTCTGCATCACCATTCGGTGCAACATAGCCTATGGCTCCGGTATAAATTCCTCGCTGATACCGCTCGAGTTGATGGATAATTTCTACCGTTCGAATTTTTGGCGCCCCTGTAACCGAGCCAGATGGAAAAATTGCCCGAACCAATTCTGGAAGAAGCAGTCCTTTTCGTAACTTAGCCTCTACTGTGCTCGTCGCCTGAAAGACGGTTTCATACCGCTCAACATCAAAGAACCGTTTGACTTTCACTGAGCCAGCTTCTGCCACGCGGCCGAGGTCGTTTCGCAAAAGGTCCACTATCATCAGATTTTCCGCCCTTTCTTTTTCTGATACCGAGAGCTCTTGAGACGAGATGAGATCTTCACGAAGCGTTCGCCCTCGGGGGCGAGTACCCTTCATTGGTTTCATCCGGACATAACGGCCTCTCTGCGAGAAGAATAATTCGGGAGAGAAGGAAAGCAGAGTGAAATCGTTAGTTGTCACGATTGCGCTATATGACACCGGCTGCGTTTGGCGCAACCGTTGGTAGAGGCTTGAACGCGTTTCTCTGGTACGGTATGTTTGCGGAAATGTGAAGTTCACTTGATAAGTATCGCCTGCCCGTATGAAACTCTGTATCGATTTTATTGCGGTGCAGTATCTTTGGAAAGATATAGTCGAGGTCAACTCTGGCGGATGGAAGACTCCTGCAGGTTCGATCTTCGTTGTACTCTCTTTGAGCAGTTGTCGTATCCATTCCGGAAGATGGACAAATCGGTTTTCGGAGTGGCTAAAGATCGCTGCGCCGTCGTAGATTCCAAACCATAGCAGGGGTTTCGGTGCATCAATTACGTTGAACCGACGACGTTCAAACGCAAACCCAGCTTCGTAAGTGAGGAAACCGGCTGCAAAGAAACCATCCCTTCGATGTGATTCGACCAACTCGAGTGCGGCCGTGACATCTTCTAGCGATCTTGCTTCAACGATGTGTTTGGGGTATGCAAACACGAAACTATGTGCGGAAGGATCGAGCAGCGTCGTCTCCAGCAGCACTGTGTTTCGATGCCGCACAACCCAATCGATCACGTTTGTGGGAAACGGTTGATGCGGAACATCGCTACTGCGTTTTTTCACGAGAGGATACTGCTTGGCGGATTGCGGCTAGGATTAGAGGAGTTTTTCAATGCGGGCAACGAGTTCATTGGACAATGGTAATGTGGTCGGCGCGAATCGATCAACAACATTGCCTTTCCTATCGACGAGATATTTTTGGAAATTCCACCGCACACTACCGGCAACAATTGTTTCTGTGGTGAGGTACCGATACAGCGGATGGGGGTCAGTACCTTTGACATTAATTTTGGAAAAAAGAGGAAATTGAACACCGTACGAACTTGAACAGAATTCTCGAATTTCTGAATTCGTGCCTGGCTCCTGTGCCCCAAAATCGTTTGACGGAAATCCCAACACTTCAAATCCTTTTTCACGATACAGTTCATACAAGCGTTCGAGGCCGGCGTATTGTGGCGTATTACCGCACTGCGAAGCTACATTTACAATCATCAGTACTTTGCCCGAAAACTTTGAAAGCGGAGTCTCGACTCCTACAATATCTCGCAATGAAAACTCGTAGATGGTCTTTGGCGGAAAAGGTCTTAGAGGAGAGCTTCTCTTGTTGGAGGCGAAAAGATTCTTTAGATAGGTCTTCATAATTGTGTGATGTTTGCAGTGATCGGTCGCAAAACTATGATTCTTAACGCACGAGTACCATTTTCTTCGTCGAGACAAAATCTTTGCTTCGAGATCCAGTGAGTGAGTGGGCCTGAAGTTCGACCATGTAGACACCTCCTGAAAGATTACTAGTGTCAAATCCGTAGACATAAATTCCAGGGTCCTTTTCCTCAGCGACAAGCTGTTTCAATTTTTCGCCCACCATGTTGAACACAGAAAGTTGAATCCTACTCCTCTCGGGGAGTGCATAGCGAATATTTGCGATTGCACTGGTGGGATCGGGGATTGTCTGTTGAAGCGAATACTGTTTGGGGACCACTGGTAATGGCGATTCGTGGGTAATGGCGGGCGGCGAACTAAGACGAAAAGTAAAAATTTCTCCCGATGCTGCAAGATCGTGTCCATCGTTTACAACCACAAACCAGGAGTATGCTTTCCCAAGTTGAAGTTTGTTGCGGAATTCAACGGCAACAGATGTGTCAAGAATACCCCTGAAAACTGTGTCAATCGAGCTCCCGACGATGTGGAGATCGTATTGAACCAAGTCATCAACGTCCTCATCATTTGAGTTGGACCAAGAAAACTCGACAAACCTGCCCACGGCCTCTAGGTTGACAGTATCCTGTTGTCGAGGGAAATGAAGGCTCACGGGGGGAGGCAGATGATTGAGATTCCGAACCACGATATGAACGCCGGCTTCCCTGGACAACGAGCGATCAGTAGCCAAGACAGACACATTATATTCTCCCGCTTGCTGGAAGTTTGGCTTCCAGAAAAAGGTACCATCAGATGTGAATTCGGCGCCAAGTGGTGCACTGAGCAAAGCAAGTTGAGTGGAATCACCATCAGGGTCGGTTGCTCTGAACAAAATCCGAATTTCTTGGTTTTCATCGATGGTGGTATCAAGCGTTGATGAAATAATATTGGGCGCCCGATTGACGTTCAGAACTGTGATTCGAAATGGTTCGGATGTGTCAGATAAGGAGCCATCAGTTACCAAGGCGGAAAAGATATACGTGCCGGAATCTTGGAAGGTAGGCGAAAAAACTATTTGTCCGGTCGAAGTTGGGAAATCAAACTTTCTGGATCGATCTGTGAACCAATAACTAAGAGAATCATGGTCAGGGTCGAATCCCTGAACCTCGAAAAACATTGATTCGCCCTCGCGTACAATCCCGGCCGGGGGCGATTGAACGACTGTCGGAGGACGATTCACGTTTAGAACTTTGATCATAGTCGTCCTTGTTTCCACGCGGTCGTACAGATCATCAATCTCGATCGAAACGGAATGAGATCCGGAGTCATCAAAACTGGGAGTCCATTGAAATATTCCTGTCGTCGGATGAATTTGTGCGTTGGGCGGCGCTTCCTTAAGTCGATAATAGAGTCGATCAAGATCCATATCTGTTGCAAATACTTTGTAAACAAAGGTTCTTCCCTCACGAATAGTTGTATCGGGAAGCCCGCGCACGATATGAGGTTTGTGGTTTCGTGTTAGGACAATGTTGAATACGTCACGTTGTTCGCCAACTAGTGAATTTGCAAAGGCTGGTGGTGCATCAAAGGATCGGCAAAGAAATGAATCTCGGGAGCTGAGCACGCATCGAAATAAAAGTGGATCGCCTTTCTGAAACCCGTCCGAAGTGGAGAGGCGCACACCAAACTGGTTGGGGAACGATGCATACGGCAGCACAGTCTTTGCAATGCTTGAATCGCGACGCAGCACGCGAATAACAGACGTCGGCAAGAGAGATGCCCCGTCGATGCGAATCGTTCCTTCGATCAACATCACGGATTGTTTCTTTGTTTGTGGATATACCGGTGCCTCGATTGCCAAGAAGAGCAAGAAAATAGCGATGAGCTTCAATTTGCGACTCGCACCAAATGTTCCTCGACAGCCCCGCCGGCTGGAATCGCCTCCGATGAGAATTTCTTCTGGAGCGTCACGCTCCAATCCTTTAGCAAGTGATCGATAGCTTAATCAAGTTGATGAGCAATATTGCATCGCTCTGCATTCTGGAACCGGAGTTTGCTCATTCGCCATACTCCCCCCACACTGAACGAAGCGCATCTGAAATTTCGCCTACTGTGGCAAAATGTTCAACGCAATCGAGGATGTGTGGGAGAAGATTATCAGTTCCGCTTGCTGCATGTGCCAGCGATGTAATTCTAGATCGAGTCTGACCATCGTCGCGTCGTTTTCGAAGTGCCTCAAGACGGCCAACCTGTGCAACCTGCATTCGTTCATCGATGTGCAACAATTCGGCTGTTTGCTCTTCATCCATTTGATATTTGTTTACACCGACGATAATTTTCCCATTCTCTTCAATCGCCTTTTGGTAGGCGTATGCACTCGCTGCAATTTCCTTTTGGAAGAAATGTTTCTTGATTGCTGAGATTGCGCCCCCCATCGCATCAATTTGATCGAGATATTCTGTGGCCCGCACCTCGAGTTCATCCGTGAGATGTTCCACGTAATATGATCCTCCCAATGGATCCGCGGTGTCGGCGACACCAGACTCGTGTGCAATTATTTGTTGCGTTCGGAGTGCGATTTGTACCGATTCTTCCGACGGAAGCGCCAGGGCTTCGTCGCGAGAATTGGTATGAAGCGATTGACAACCACCCAAAACAGCCGCCATCGCCTGAAGTGAAACTCTAACAACGTTGTTTTCAATTTGTTGTGCCGTGAGCGTTGCGCCACCAGTCTGCGCGTGGAAACGAAGTTTCATCGTCTCTGGATCTTTCGCGCCAAATCGATCGCGCATAATTCTCGCCCACATCCGCCTTGCCGCCCGAAACTTTGCCACTTCTTCAAAGAAATTATTGTGTGCGTTGAAAAAGAACGAGAGCTGCTTTCCGAATGCGTCGACATCCATTCCGCGCTTGAGTGCAGCCTCAACGTAAGCTATGCCATTTGCGAGAGTGAAGGCAACTTCCTGCACTGCCGTCGCACCGGCTTCTCGAATATGGTATCCACTGATCGAAATTGTGTTCCATTTTGGCAGAGTGTGGCCGCACCACTCAAATAGATCTGTTACCAATCGCATAGAAGGTTCCGGCGGATAGATGTATGTTCCGCGTGCTGCATATTCTTTGAGAATATCGTTTTGAATAGTGCCGGAAATGCGAGAGAGGTCTGCACCTTGCTTCCTGGCGACAGCGACGTAGAGACAGAGTAAGATTGCCGCTGTCGCGTTGATCGTCATCGAGGTTGACACATTCTGAAGCGGAATCCCATCGAAGAGTCGCTCCATATCTTCGAGGGAGTCGATTGCAACGCCCACCTTCCCAACTTCACCTGCTGCCATCGAGTGGTCTGAATCATAACCCATTTGCGTCGGCAAGTCGAATGCGACCGAGAGCCCGGTTGTCCCGCGCGCGATCAAATAGCGATAACGGGCGTTCGATTCCTCCGCGGAACCATATCCGGCGTACTGCCGCATGGTCCAGAGTCGACTACGGTACATCGTTGGATACACTCCACGAGTGAACGGGTATTCGCCCGGAAAACCGAGTCGTTCTTCATACGCTGAATCGTTTGGTGTGGCAAGGCGTGGTATTTCAATATTCGAATCCGTCGTAAAGATCTTACTGCGCTCGCGAGTCTTTTCTTCAGCTTGTGCTACGGTCGTTCGCTCCCAACGTTTTTTCGATTTTTTTATGTCTGTTCGATCGTTCAATTGTTTGCGCGCCAATCTATTTGACTCCAACGTTTTCCGTCTGATTCAAGAACAATTGCGCCATTATTCTTAGTCAAGACTACCTTTGCATCGTTCGCCTTGTATCGCTGCAGCACATTCGCCGAGGGGTGATTGAATTTATTCCGCGCCGCAACCGAGACAAGCGCAAGAGCTGGCCTAACCGCTTCGACAAACCGTTCCGATGAACTCGTGCTGCTACCGTGATGACCCACTTTCACGATATCCGAGCCAAGGAAGGAAGGATACCGATAGATCATCTTTGCTTCTGCGTCTTCTTCAGCATCTCCGCAGAAGAGAATTGAAGTCCTTCCAAACATTATCTTTAGCACGAGCGAAGCATTGTTTAGGTTCGAGGAAGAATCTTCCGGAATTCGCGGATGGAGAACGAAGACCCTCACCATGCTATCGAAGCCAATTGTATCCCCAGCCCCCAACGGTCGAACTCCAATTCCATTTCGATCGGCGATACTGTGAATTTGTCTGCAAAGAACGGAGTTCGAACGCTGCCCGCTTTCAATCAATGTACGCACAGAAAAATGTTCGAGCAAATATGGCACACCGCCAAGGTGATCGGCGTGCGCGTGGGAAAGCAAGATGCCCTCCAGATGCTTGATACCTTGCCTCCTCAAGAACGGTCCGACAATCCGTTCCCCGGAATCGTATTGAAACGATGCAGGCCCAGCGTCCACAAGCACGGGTTTGCCGTTCGGAAACTGCAGAAGAATCGCATCCCCTTGGCCAACATCGATCACCGTTACGCGAAGACGCGCGTGGGCATTTTCCAGCACGCCTTGGAATATTGCACCATTCAAAGCAACCAAGCAAAGAATTAGAAATCTGTTTGCAATGCGCGGTCGATCCGTTGAGGTACAAAAGAAAAGCAATGAATAGAAACTAACCGCATAGACTACAGGCAACGATGCTATTTCGATATATGCGAATGGAACTGAGGCCGCCACTTTTACAAAGCCAAGCAAAAACCAGACGATAAATCCATTGAGCGCGGCGAAAGACTGAGCGATCCACGGACTGATGAAGTAAAAGGCCATTTCAGCAAAACCGATGAACACGTTGACTCCGCTCAGCGGGACGACAACGAGGTTCGCGAGAAGCGAAACGACCGACACCTTACCAAAATAATATGACGTGAACGGCAACGTCCCAATCTGTGCCGCCAGCGAGACGGCAAATAGTTTTAGAATGGAATCCATGGATTTGACTAGAGCGACACGCTTTGGAATGCGGTTGATGATTCCAAGGAGAATGGGATAGAAGTAGATAATTGAGAGTACAGCACCGAATGAAAGCTGAAACCCGACGTCGAAGAGGTTGTTCGTATTCCAGAGTAGCAACATCATTGCCGATCCGGCCAGAGAATTATACACATCAGATTTCCGACCTATCATCGTTCCTGCAAGGAGCATTGAAGCCATAATTGTTGCCCGGATTACGGAGGCACTCAGACCGGTGATAACCATGTACCAGATTAATCCAACAATTGTTAAGAGAGTGAGCCACGTTTGCGACAAACGAAAGAGTCGGAAGACCGCCAAGAAGATAAGCACGACTACAGCAACATTTGATCCTGACACAGCAAGAATATGAATCGTGCCTGTATCGATGAACGATTGTTTGACGTCGAGCGTAATATCACCTCGGTAACCGAGAATCACACCCTTGAGAAAACTTGCGTGTCGGGCATCGTGCAGTTCATCGATAACTCGGAACAGGGTTCGCCTCATTTCTGATATCCATCGAACGAAACTGACTCGATCGTGAATTGGAGTAATGGTTACTGAAGCACGCTCCTCAACTTTGATAATCCCCTGAATTCCATTGAGCTCCAAATACCGACTGAAATCAAATTCCCCCGGATTGCGAGGCCGAGGAATATCCTGGATGACCCCCACTGCAACGATACGATCACCGACTTCGAATGAGGCTTCACGGCTCTTGGTAGCCCGAATCTGCAAGAGAACGCTGCGCCGTTCAGGAAGCATAGTACTTTCTCGAGCCAGAGCAGAGAGCCCGCACAAGCACGAAATCCATTTACCTTGCTTAGTCGGAGATGATTCAATCGCTCCTTCAAATCGCACCGAATCAACTGACATCGTGGGAATTAACCAATGGCCTTCAATCCCTTCTCGAGTTCGGGTGTGCATCATCGCTCCAAGTCCAATGACAGCGGTGACGAGCAGAATTGATGAATACCGTGAGACTCTTATTGAGAATGAGACATAGATTGAAGCCCCAACCAAAATCGATTCGACGAACAAAACCGGGAGCGATCCAAAGCTCATTTCTTCCGCCAAGAGGATTCCTGCAGACAGGAGAATTACAAACCGAACAGCCGGACGCCGTTCAAAGAACTCATTCATCCGTGTTCCGTAAGAAACTTGACGATCCTGGGGGTGATATGCGTGAGGTTCTTTACGCGCGCCGCAAATTTGTTTCGAGCCGCTCCCAAAAATATTCCGGGAACAGAATTGCGCGTGTGGGATTTCGTAGAAAGATCTTCGATGTTGCCGTGGTCGCTAATGAGAATTACGGAAAACCTATCGAGCGGAAGAGTCTTGAGTAGTCCTGAAAGGAATTGGTCCAGCCGTTCAAGCACGACGGTGGAAAAATCCATTTTCTGACTGTGTCCCGCGTGGTCTGTCAGCCAATACTCGAACAACAAAAAATCCACCTGTTGTGCCATCTGTGCGCAGTGTTCACCAGCAGTCTCAGCAGTGATCTTCGCAATACCGTGGTCACCCAACTCTTCCCATCGGTCGCGATTAAAATCGGCGGATATTCCCGCGTTCTTTCGCAAGTCAACTGCCGTCAGTAACGGAACGCCCGCAGCTAACGCCGCAAGCGTTGTTACGGATAGTCTTCGTGTTCCCGAGTTTGTGTACTCGAAGAATCGTCGGGGGAATGCATTTGCAAAGCAAACTGTCTTCCCGGCCGCAAGTAATTTTGAAAAGATATTTTCCCGCTCTATCATAGACCGCAGCTTTGTTGGAGGGTACGGTCCAAAATGCTTGCCGAATAATTTCGCGCCGTTCTGACCGGTAAAAATTGCGGTCTGGCCCGTCCCGCTTTGCGGCAGCCCCGGCAAACCAAGTGTTGCGGATACCGGGACGACTTCTGCGAGGAGGGTGGAGATACGCTTTCGTTTAGAATGAAAGAGTTCTCCGCCGCAGATGTTCGTCAGCGTTGGAAGGTTCGAAGAGAAGAGTGGATTGACTTTGGGATTCTTGTTACCAATTCCGAATCCGTCGATGAATAGAAGGATGAGGGGCAACGCTAGGCCGATGGATTGTTGGACTTACTCTCAAGCTGTATTGTTACCGGGCCGTCGTTCACGAGCTCAACGCGCATCGTTGCCCGGAAGACTCCACTCGCTACGCGATCGCTTCCGAGCACACGAATCATGGAGTCCAGAAAACGTTGATATAAGCGTTCTGCTTCCTTCGGTTCTGCAGCTTCACTGTAGCTTGGCCTGTTCCCTCGACGAGCATCGCCGTAGAGTGTGAATTGCGAAACGACCATCACACTCCCGTCAATGTCTTGCACGCTCAAGTTCATCTTGCCCTCTGAATCGTCGAACACGCGAATGTTCGAACAGCGCTCGGCCATCGCGTCGGCTTCAATGTCGCTGTCCCCCGACTTCACCCCCAACAGAACGAGTAGACCTTTCCCTATCGCGCTGTGGTCGACATCCCCGATAACCACCTTGCAACGGCTCACGCGTTGGATAAGAGCACGCACAGCGAGGGTTCAATTGGAATAAATGGGATTACGCGAGGAAGCTCGGCATGTACCGTGCACAACGCGGGGAATTCCTTGCAAATCCCTGACGATTTCGGCGATCTCGAGTTTCGCCATTTCGAAAATTGTCTGCACGGCATCAGCTTGGCCATATCCGACTTCCACCAATACGTGGCCGAAATCCGAGAGAAGCAGTGGCGCCAATTCTACGATGCGCCGGTAGAATTCAAGTCCATCGCGCCCGTCTGTGACCGCACCTTCAGGCTCATAACGCCGCACTTCGGTTTGCAGGGTCTCCCATTCATCCCGTGCAACGTACGGAGGATTGCAAACAAGAAGGTCAAACCGTTTGCGAAGGAGTTGGTCAACCGGTTCGAACGCATCCATCAATTCAAACCGCACATTACTCACTCCCCCAATTCGCTCGGCGTTTTCCTTCGCAACCTCTAATGCGCTTGCACTGTTGTCAATTCCAACGACCGTGAGACGACGTACAAACTTCGCAAGAGCAATGGCAATGTTTCCGCTGCCGGTTCCTATATCGATGGCACTAATCTCTTTTCGATTCTCCCACTGTTTGCACTGGAGCATCACCTGCTCAACAAGCGTTTCGGTTTCCGGCCGTGGGATGAGCACTCGCTGGTCGACTTTGAATTGCAATCCCATAAATCCCACAGTGCCGATGATATATTGGACTGGCTCACGGTTCAGTCTCCGCTCGTACAGGGAACGGTACCGTTTGAGCTCTTCTTTGGAAAGAGGCTTGTCAAAACTTGTGTACAGTGAAATCCGCTGGCACTGGAGGGCGTGTGCAAGAAGCAATTCCACGTTCAGCCGAGGATCTTCGAATCCCTGCTTTTTCAGATGGTCGATCGAGAATCTCATCAGCTCTCGGATCGTCCACGATCGATCCTGATCACGCATCGTGTTATCGCTTGAGTTTTCGCGCGGCAGACTTTGCGAGGTTCTTCTTGCCAGAAGTTCGTGTTTTAGATTTGGGTGTTTTTTTTATTTTCTTCTGTTGCTTGGCTTTGGCAGGCTTTACTTTCTTGGCTTTATCGGCAGGTTTGCTAACGCTCAAGCCCTTTACACTGATTGGAGGTTCTTCGTCATCATCTTCTGGGGGGCGAACGATGATGCGTTTCAGCTTCACTCGGTCTTCACCGTAAAAGCCAAGACGTTCAAGCTCGCTTTCATCCGGATCGTCATCCGAAAACAATTCCGGCTGAATATCTTCAGGGCTCTTCTGCGATGGCAGAATCTCAAACCGTTTGTCCGCCTCAAGCATCGCAGTGAAATCTGGCAGGGACGCCGATTCAAATCCAACAGCGCGAGAGAGTTTCGATACCTTTTCCCATACTTCCTTAATGGGAACGGCAACCTGTCTCGACGAAGCGAGAACTCGTTCAGCTTCTGTTAGGCAGCGTTCATACACAGCGGTCTCCGTAATGCGGTAACTGAAGGTCTGAAAAAATGTATTACTTATTCAATCCATCCGCAAGTTACGTATGCCTGAGCTAAGAGGTGGAAACCGAACGATAGCATCAACCAGAGAACAGTCAATCGATACAGACCTTCCGATTTCGGTCGTACGAACTTTACGCACAAAAAAAAAGGCCGCCGAGGCGACCTTGCTACAGCTCCGAATGTGAATCGTTACTTCTTCATTTTTTCTGCAAATAATTGTGCGACCTTTTCAATGTCGTATCCAACCTTCGGGAGGTACACACCACCGAATTTTTCGACCATAGATTTGAGTGTGTCGTAGGCATCTGCGCTGCAAAAGAATATCGGAGTGGCTCTGTTCGAGCCCTCCTTCTTACAAAGTTGAAGAAGGGCAATCCCCGGCAAATGTCCTTTGAGGTGAGTATCCTTGAAATCGTTGTCGAGAATGATCAAATTAAATTGCTGTGCTTTGATCTTTGTCCAGGCTTCAACGCTCGTGGCCGCTTCTTCGATCGTGATTTCATCTTCGACAATGGCAGTGGCAACCTCAAGTGCAAATCCGTGGGATTTACGTTGACCTTCGTCGTCATCTGCAACTAGAACTTTGTAGGGCATTTCAGGTTTGATTCAACTTTTGGCTCAAAATTCTACAAATATTTCGCGCGAAATACAACATCACAAATTCGAGGCGTTGGCACGCCGTTGAAAGACTTTGGATCCGCCCAAAAATGTTTGCTCAACTTCGATGGTGTGGATCTGAGACTCAGGAACGACAAAAATATCATCAGATAGGATAATGAAATCGGCAAGCTTCCCTTCCTCCAAACTTCCTTTGATCGATTCCTCAAACGCTCCCCAGGCAGCCCACGAAGTGAACGCCCGTACCGCCTCCAAACGAGTCATCGATTGCGAGGCGTACCAGCCATTCACATAGTGAGAAGAATCGTGTGACGCACGATCAGAAAGCTGAAATAGATTCATATCTTTTGCACCCATCGGTTTTCCATTCTTGTCTCGACGAGTGACAGCGGCATAGATTCCAAAAAGAGGATTAGGATGTTCGACCGGAAAGTCAGAACCACCCAGTATCTTCGCGCCCGTATTCAGGAGCGACCGCCACGCATACGCTCCAGGAAGCCTCTGCGAACCAAGTCTCGCTTCAGCCCAATACATATCCGACGTGCAATGGGTCGGTTGCATGCTTGGAATAATTCCAAGTTGCGCGAAACGAGGAATATCCGAAAGCATGAGAACCTGTACGTGTTCAATCCGAAGCCTCGGATCGTTCACCGGATGCTTCTTCAATCCATTTTCATATACGTTTAGTGCAATATTGTTCCCTCGGTCGCCGATAGCGTGCGTACAAACCTGGAACCCCGTCCCAATCGCCTCATCGACGGACTTCTGCAGTTCGGATTCTGAAGTTACCGTCAAACCACGATTACCAGGATCGTCGGAATATTCTTCCACCAAGGCAGCACCGCGCGAGCCAAGTGCTCCATCGACATACAGTTTCAGCGCACGCACTGTAAGGTGGTTATTTCCGTACCCAAGCAATGGGCCCATCTTCTTGAATTGTTCCCAAGTCTCTCCCATTCCACCGATGGCTCCGTATAAACGAATTTTCAACTTGCCAGCGTCAATAAGCCGCTTGTAGATTTCGACCTCTTCGTTGCTGACCCCCATATCGTGAACTCCTGTCAACCCTACCGAAAGGCACTCTTCTTGTGCCTTCGATATTGCTTCTTCCAATTCGCCGACACTCGGCTCAGCTACGAATCTGCCAATGAGCCCTTTGGCATTATCCACGAAGACGCCTGTTGGATTTCCTCCGGCATCGCGCACAATTTTTCCTCCCTCCGGATCAAGAGTCGTGCGAGTGATCCCAGCAATTTCCATCGCCTTCCTATTCACCCAAATAGCGTGCCCATCAATACGCGAGAGAATGACAGGATTCGCTGGAGCAACGCGGTCCAGATTCTCGTGCGAGGGGAATGTCTTAACGGGCCAATCATTTTGATCCCATCCACGCCCGCGAATCCACTGGCCAGGGGAACTCTTTGCGACCCTTAGCTTCACACGGGACCCTGCATCGCTTTCACTTTGCGCTCCAACTAGATCCACTGTCAATCGGGCAATACCGAGGGAGATAAAATGCGCATGAGCGTCAATCAACCCTGGCAAGATTGTCTTTCCGCCCGCATCAATCACCGAACTCGCGCTGTATTTTCTTCTCATACGAGAAGTCGATCCGATTCCGATAATACGATCTCCACGAATTGCCATCGCTTCGACCACAGAATTCCCATCGTCCATCGTATAGATTCTCGCGTTCACAACAATTGTGTCGACTGTCGTGGGTACAAACTCCCAGTAGAGAAATACACCCATTACAACAACAACTAAGAACGCGGCAAGGCGTGTTGGCTTAAGTATGATCTTCTTCATGGCATCTCACTCAATGATATTCTTGAATCCGATTCGTGATAGAATCCGGTTGATGATGATGGAGGCCATAATTGCAGCTAGAAAAAAAATAGTCGCTTGTACGTAATCTCCAAACAAGGCCTTTCCGATGCAAAAGAGAATCGAGTACACTAGTACGATTCCCGCCAGCCAGGCTCCCACTAGGAATGCGTATCCTGAATCGCCTTCCACTTCTGGCATCATAGCCTGAATTCGCGTCCACCCAGGTCCTCCGGGATGAGCGCGGCGGTAGAATGCCTTGAGCGTTTCATCATTTGTCGGTTTCGTGAGAAACGTTGCGCACACCCAGCCAATGGTTGTTACGGTAACAATGATAAATATTGTATTTGGAAACACAATCGAAGTTTGCGTCTTCAGGATTCCATACACCACAATCGGCACGACGATTGCTGCAATTTCGCTCCACGCGTTGATGCGCCACCAAAACCATCGGAGGATGAGGACAAGGCCTAATCCCGCTCCAGCCTCGATCATGAAGGTCCACGCTCCCGAGATCGTCTCCATTACGCTGGTGGCGACAAGCGACAAGAGCATCATCACGATTGTCATCCACCGTGATACACGAACGAGATTCTGCTCATTGCTCATTCGGTTTACAAAGCGACTGTAGAAATCGTTAATGATGTACGATGTGCCCCAATTAAGTTGAGTCGAGATGGTAGACATATACGCAGCAAAGAATGAGGCAACAAGCAATCCCTTTAAGCCCGAAGGGAGAAAATCACGCATGGCAAACACATAACCAAGTTTCTTGTCTGCTACCGAAAGGTCAGGATAAAGAACGAGCGTTGACAATCCAACAAGAATCCACGGCCATGGGCGCACGCAGTAGTGTGCTACCGTAAACCAGAGAGTAGCGAACAGTGAGTGTTTCTCATTCTTCGCTGCCATCATCCGTTGAGCAATGTAGCCTCCGCCGCCGGGTTCGGCTCCGGGATACCAAGAGGCCCACCATTGAATCCCAACGAAAGCAAGAAATGTGGCAGCAGTCATTGCAAATGCACCCCCGATGCCAATCGAGTCGACTGACCCACCAAGCGATGGCAGAAACTGCATCGTCCAATCGGGAAGCTTTTGCTTGAGTCCGGCAATTCCCCCGACCTGAGGTAGAGCTAATACGACGAACGCGAGCACGATCGTGCCTACCATGGCAAGTACAAATTGGTATGCATCGGTGACGGCAACGCCCCACATACCTGAGAGGGCGGAATAAATGGCTGTAATTAGGAGCGAGCCAGCTACAAACCACATTACTTGCGTGTGAGGGATGTTAAACATCCCTTCGAGGATTGCTGCCATCGCGAGATTCACCCAGCCCATAATCACGCAATTCATAAAGATGCCAAGGTAAATTGAGCGGAAGCCACGAAGAAATGAGGCTGCGCTACCAGAGTACCGAAGTTCGACAAATTCGACATCCGTCAAGATGCCCGCGCGTCTCCAAAAGCGGGCAAAGAAGAAGACTGTGAGCATTCCTCCGAAAAGAAAGTTCCACCACAACCAATTACCCGCGATCCCATTCTTCGCAACCAGTTCCGTAACAGCTAGCGGCGTATCGGCCGCAAATGTCGTTGCAACCATGGAAGTGCCTGCCAGCCACCAAGGCAGGTTTCTTCCGGAGAGAAAAAACTCTTGCACGTTCTTTCCTGCGCGCTTAGCATAGTATATACCAACAGCCGCGCTGAACACGAAATAGAGAGCCACAATAATCCAATCCAGAAGTGCCATTGTTCCTTTATGCCTTTGAGCGGTGCGTAATTTATTGTATCGAACAGGTAATTGCAACGCTTTTCGAGACAATCGTACCGTCGCAATGCGTGGTAGGGCTGGAATGGGTATATCTTAGAAAGTTTCTGTTGCACATGCCAATAAGTATACCTATTTTCCTCCACATTTTTTGAACCTCAGGATGTTTTAGCAATGCCAATCGACCTTCTACAAGATATCCTCCCAAACATCAAGAACGCCATCTTCCCTCAGCGAATTCAGATCCTTGATTGGAAAATGAAAGAGGGCGAGGTTAGCAATGCCCAATTACCGTCGTTCAACGACAAGTCTTGGACTCCAGTTCGGATTCCGCTGGAATGGGGTAAATATGACAAGACGTTTTGGTTCAGACAGTCTGTCAAGATTCCACACGAGTTCGCTGGAAGACCTGTCGCACTTCTCGCTACCTTCCCCGAAGCTCTTCTTTACGTAAACGGAGAAGCGTTCTTTGGTTTAGATCCGCATCATCAAGAAGTCCTTTTGTCCGACAAGGCGCGAGCCAGCCAACAGTTCACGCTCGCAATACAAGCATACAGTGGAAGAAAGACTCAGCATAGCCTCTTTCCACGTGCAGAACTTGCTGTGTTTAACCGAACCGCCAGATCTCTTGCGGCTTCGCTCGAAGCTCTTCACGAGCTTGAAGCTGAACTCGAGGAAGGTTCTGACGAAGCCAAAAACATCGATGATGTAATTCTGCAGGCCCTCAAATTCCTTAAATGGTTCGACCCGAACGGTGAAGCATATCCGGAGCAAATTGAACGATCATACGAATTTCTGTTGAAGAAGATTAACGAGGACTTGAAATCCAGCCTTCCCGGTCTTATCTATCTTCTGCCCACCTGCCATCTAAATATCGATTGGCTTTGGACCAGGAGAGAGACGGTTCGAAAGGTAGCTCGAACAACCGCCTCTGCGTTGCGCCTGTTAGATGCATATCCGGCAGCAAAGTTTTCCTTCGCCCAGCCGGCGCAATATGCTTTCCTCAAGGAGCACTATCCAGAGCTGTTCAAACAAGTTCGCGCGCGCATCGCAGAAGGCCGCTGGGAAGTCTTAGGCTCCGCCTGGATTGAGCACGATGCTCAAATCTTGAGCGGCGAATCGCTCATTCGCCAGCTTCAATATGGAAAAAGATTTTGGAAGCAGGAATTCGGAATCGATTCGTCAATCGCGTGGCTGCCGGATTCGTTTGGGTTCAACGGTAATCTGCCGCAGTTGTTGCAGAAATCTGGTGTGAAATATTTTTACACCGCAACACTTCGTCGCAACGATTCGACGACTTTCCCCCACACAAGCTTTTGGTGGGAGGGAATTGACGGTTCCAGAGTTCTATCCCATATCTCGCCTCTGAACTTTGGGGCTGAAATGGGTCCCCGCGACCTTCACATTTCTGGCGGAGAATTTTCTCCGGAGAATTCGTTCGACGCCTCACTCCACGTTCTTGGGTATGGCAACGGGGGTGGAAGTGTTTCAACCAATCAACTCGAACGAGCAGAAGTATTCAAACACATCGTAGCTGTTTCTCCAACACAGCTTTCCAGCGCTCAGGAGTTCTTTACGGCGGTTGAGGCAAATTCAAAAAGTCTGCCAGTTTGGAAGGGAGAGTTATATCTCGAAAAACATAGAGGAGTTTTCACTTCGGTCGCATGGATTAAGCAAGAATTGCGGCAGCTTGAGAAGATGATCTCTCAGACAGAATTGTTTGCGTGCCTCGCCCTGATAACTGGAAAGTCCACACGTTATCCTTCGGAAGCTCTACAATTCGCTTGGCAAACGCTTCTCACTACTCAGTCCCACCATCTCCTTGGTGGGAATTCGATTGAAGACGCCTATAAGGATGTGAAGCGTGAACTCGAATCCTTAAAGGCAAATCTCGCTGCACTCCTTGAAACTGCACGAAAGCCTTTCATCAGGAGCACGAAAGGGAGTTCGAAGGAATTCCGGTTTTCCGTGTTCAACCCAACTGCACACGTTCGCTCCGAGTATGTCGACGTAACAATGAAGAGTTCGGAAAGATATTTTACCGTTCGCGACGCCGGAGGCAATGATGTTCCTAGCCAAGTGATTGCTAGAGAAAAGAAGCGCGTCACGTTGCTGTGCTACATTCATGCCCTCTCGCCTCTCTCCTTCGCTAATTTCTTGGTGCATCCTTCAGAGGTTGCGACTCCAACGACAACGGCGTTGGAATGGAAATCGTCGCCCCACGGAATCGAAACTCCCATCTATCGAATTCGATTCGACAACAAAGGTACTCTTAGTTCGGTGTATGACAAGAAGATTCGTAAAGAGCTGATCGTGAAGGGCAAACGTGGAAATCTTCTGCAGTGCTATCGCGACACGCCGAAGGAATGGGAAGCGTGGGATATTGACCCAGATTTCGACCGACATCGGATTGACAGTTTTTCATTGAAGACAATGAAGGTTGTTGAGAGTGGCCCGCTGCGTGCTACGGTACGACTGGAACTTCGGTCGGCTGGCGGAAGCACGATCGTACAGCGGCTGCGACTGTACCACGCCCTTCAACGCATCGACTTTGATACGAACGTGCTTTGGAAGGAACAGCAAACACTTTTAAAGGCTATTTTCCCAATCAACGTCAAGACGAACTCGGCAACATACGAAATTCCTTTTGGAGCAATCCAGCGATCTTCAAAGCATAAATCCGATGAGGACAAGGCAAAATTTGAAGTTCCGGCACTTCAGTGGGCTGACCTCTCGGACCAGAAGTTCGGCGTTAGCATTCTCAACGACTCAAAACACGGTTACGATGCGAGGGATGCGACATTGCGCCTTACGCTGCTCCGTTCTCCTCGCTCCGCGCATCCGCTGGATCCGAAGAACCAGACAGAACCATCCGTGCTTGACCGTGGCGAGCATCATTTTACTTATTCGCTATTTTCACACGCTGGAGATTGGAAGAGAGGGCAGACAGTCTTAGCGGCTCGAAATCTAAATCAGCCTATCCACGTCTTCTCAGAAAGTGTCGGAGCGGTTTTTCCGCCACTCGTGGTAACATCAAAACCCAATGTGATTATCAGTTCGATGAAAAAGGCTGAAGACATTGATGAGATTGCATTACGTGTTTATGAAAGCAGCGGCGTTCAAACGGATTGCACATTCTCGTTTGGTGCGGCAGTCAGAGCTGTACAAGAAACCGATTTGTTGGAATTGAACCCAAGAGAAGTAAAATCAAAAAAAGATCGTGTGACGTTGCGGTTTAAGCCTTTCGAAGTCAAAACCCTCAAGCTGGCTCTCAAGCCCATGAAGTTGAAGTGACGGTACCCTCGTCACCGAATCGCCAACTCTGTATTCTTATCAAAGAAGTGAATACGGGTTGTGTCGATGGCGAGAATGGTGGGCTCACCGATGCGTACGCCTTTCGCGGCGGTCAAGCGCGCAACATAGCTCGGAGAGTGGCTCCTCGTAGTAAAATACACGTACGTTTCATTCCCCATCGGCTCAACCACCTCTACAGAGACTTTATGAGTCGACCTCTTGCCGGATTTTCTCTCCTTTGACGAAATGTGCTCGGGGCGAATGCCGCAGATGATCTCTTTTCCGGTGTATGGCAAAAGCTTTTTATGCAACTGTTTCGGTATGTCAAGCCGGAGGCCATTCCCGAACTCCACAAACGTCAGCAATTGTTTCTTTTCTACCAAGCCATCGACAAAATTCATCGCAGGGCTGCCAATGAAACCAGCCACAAATTTGTTCACCGGCCGCTCATAGATTTCCATCGGCGACGCCATTTGTTGTACGCGGCCTTCCTTCATCAGCACGATTGTATCGGCCATCGTCATTGCCTCTGTCTGGTCGTGCGTCACATAGATCATCGTGGCATCGAGGCGTTGATGAAGTTTGGAAATTTCCGTTCGCATTTGCACTCTAAGCTTCGCATCGAGATTGCTGAGGGGCTCATCGAAGAGAAAGACCTTTGGCTTGCGAACGATGGCTCGACCAACCGCAACGCGCTGTCGCTGTCCGCCCGAAAGTGCTTTTGGTTTTCTGTCAAGACAATCTTCAATGCCTAACACGTTGGCAGCCTCGCGGACACGTTCTTCGATTTCCTTTTTGGACAATTTTCTAAGCTTGAGCCCAAACGCCATATTCTCATAGACCGTCATATGCGGATAGAGGGCATAATTTTGGAAGACCATTGCAATGTCACGATCTTTGGGCGCTACATTGTTCATGTTTTTCCCGTCAATCAGCAGCTCCCCTTCGGTGATCTCTTCAAGGCCTGCAATCATACGGAGCGTCGTTGATTTTCCGCAACCCGAAGGACCAACGAGAACCACAAAATCCCTGTCTCTGATATCTAGGCTAATTCCATGGACGGCGATGACACCATCGTACACCTTTCTGACATTCTTTAGGCGGACACTTGCCATTGGGTGTTCACTCTTTCCAAACCTTCATTGATAGTTCGTACTTCAATTGGACAGTCTTTTCAGTACTTCCCAATACTCTGGGAAAGAGATCGACACGCATTCAGCATCGCGAATACGGACGCCGCCAATCGCGAGACCCGCTATCCCAAATGCCATGGCGATCCGGTGGTCGCCAAACGAATCAATTTCACATCCAATGTTCATTTTTCGCGATTGAAATGCAAACCCATCTTCATATTCTTCTACTTCGTTTCCGAGTGTTCGAAGATTTCGTACTAACGCCGTAGCGCGATCAGATTCTTTGAGCCGAAGTTCCTTCGCATTCCTCACAGTAAACGTCCCTCGAGTAAACATTGCAGCTACCGCAAGGATTGGTATCTCGTCAACAAGCCTTGGAATTGAATCCCCTTCCAAGCTGATATCACCGTGTAGCTCCGAGGAGCGGATGGACAAGTCCGCGACGGCCTCGCCGGCGATTGTGCGCTGATTTTGGATTTCGATCGATGCCCCCACCTTTCTGAGAACATCGATGAATTCCGTCCGAGTAGGATTGACTCCCACATTCCTAATGGTCAGTTCGGAATTCCGCGTAATAAGGGCAGCGACGATGAAGAATGTGGCAGACGAAACATCTCCGGGAATGTGGAACTCTTTAGCGACAGGTTCATTCCCTCGGCGAATTGATGTGCAAAAAAAACTTCCCTCTCGCCTTGTCTCAAGGCCCAGCATGCGCTCTGTGTGGTCACGCGACTGAACTTTCTCTCGAACGGTTGACTCTCCTTCAGCTCCGAGGCCAGCGAAAAGAATTGCCGATTTCACTTGGGCGCTTGGCACAGGAAGCGAGTATTCGATTCCCGTGAGCTTTCTTCCGCCACGAATTGACATAGGCGCTGTCCCAGACTCAGTAAGCGCAATCTCTGCCCCCATCAACCGCAACGGAATGGCCACGCGCTCCATCGGTCTTCGTTGAAGCGAATCATCTCCCACGAGTGTAACCTCGAATCGTTGGCCGGCCAGAATTCCGGCGAGCAGCCGCATCGATGTAGCAGAATTTCCAGCATCCAGATTGCTCGTCGGTGGTGCAAATCCGAACAAGCCTTTTCCCTGAACGATTGTTTCGCCGTTGTTCTCAACGATTTGCACGCCTAACGATCGCAAACAATTGATTGTGCTGATGGGAGCCGCAGCGAGTGAAAGACCGCGAATAACCGACCGTCCGCGTGCCAACGACGCGATCATCAGGGCCCGATGAGAGATCGACTTATCGCCTGGCATTTCAACAATGCCACGCAAACCGTTCGATGTTCCGCAGGAATGTGTCATCAAGAAAAATCCTCGCACCAGATGAAGCTTGATGCGAGGAAGTTCAGAAACTGAGGCATAACAGTTAGCGCCGGAAACCGCCGCGAGGTCGATCTTTCCTATCTGCCGATCGCCGTTCCCGAGTCTTCTGCATTTCTTCTGCAGCATTCTCCCCGCCGGGCAACAAGGCTTTACGACTTAGGCTGAACTTGCCTTCATTATCGATATACATGAGCTTGACCTCTATCTGGTCGCCTACTTTGACGAAGTTCTCAACTTTTTCAATTCGATTGACATCGAGCTGTGAAACGTGCACCAGACCTTCTCTTCCTGGTAGGATTTCAACAAACGCTCCAAACTCCATAATCTTCTTCACCGTGGCCTTGTAAGTCTTGCCAATCTCTGGCGCCTCTGTGATGCGCATAATGCTTGCAAGCGCCTTGTCAGCAGATTCTTTTTCTACTGCAGCAATCGTTACAGTGCCGTCGTCGTCGATGTTGATCTCCGCACCGCTCGACTCAACAATTGCGCGGATGTTTTTCCCCCCAGGCCCGATGAGGGCACCGATCATATCCACAGGAATCTGGATCGTAGTAAGACGCGGTGCATACTGCGACAGCTCACCGCGCGGCGTACCCAACGTTTTGGCCATTACGTCAAGAATGTGGAGACGTCCATCCTTTGCCTGTTGCAACGCCTTTTCCATAATCGCAAACGAAATACCCTTGATCTTCATGTCCATTTGGAATGCGGTAATTCCTTGAGTCGTTCCCGCAACTTTGAAGTCCATATCGCCAAGGTGATCTTCGTTGCCAAGAATATCGCTCAGAATCGCGACCTTCTCGCCCTCCTTCACCAACCCCATTGCGATGCCTGCCACGGGACGTTTCATCGGTACACCAGCGTCGAATAAAGCGAGACTGCCGGCGCAGACTGTAGCCATCGAGGAGGAGCCATTCGATTCAAGAATATCCGATACAATTCGAACCGTGTACGGAAATTCCTTTGCGTCTGGGGCTACTTTCTTCAACGCGCGTTCCGCGAGATTGCCGTGTCCAATTTCTCTGCGACCGGTTGAGCCAAGCCTGCCGACTTCACCGACGCTGAAGGGCGGGAAATTGTAGTGCAGCATGAAACGCTTCTTCGTTTCCGGCAGTAGTCCGTCGATCGTTTGTTCATCCAACTTTGTGCCGAGCGTCGCGGACGTTAAACTCTGCGTTTCGCCGCGCGTGAAGAGGGATGAGCCGTGCGTGCGGGGAAGCAACCCCACTTCGCACGTAATGGTACGAATGTTCGATAGTCCCCTGCCGTCGAGCCGTTTGCTCTCGTTCAAAATCGTAGAGCGCATTGCCTCTTTTTCCACGTCGTGGAGAATTTCGTGGATCAATTCCTCGCGCTCCGGATATCGTTCAATCAACGCCGCCGTGACTTCATCGTAGACTGCGTTCGTGGCAGAAGAGCGTTCTTCTTTAGCCAAGACCGTTCGCGATAGTTCACGTAATTTTGGCTGAGAAAGTTTTTGAATCTCTTCCAGCAATCCCGTTGGGATTTCAGGTACCGCAATAGCGCGCTTCGTCTTTTTCACAGATGCGGCAAGCTCCTGCTGTACCTTGCATAGCGCTTTGATTGCTTCGTGTCCAACCTTGATCGCCTCGAGCATATCAGTTTCAGAAATCTCGTTCGACTCTCCTTCCACCATAACGATAGAATCGTCAGTCCCGGCAACCGTCACGTCCATATCGCTGGTCGCAAGCTCCGTAAAGGTAGGATTGATGATGAACTTTCCAGCAACCCGACCAACGCGAACTTCTGCAATCGGTCCATCAAACGGAATATCGGAGACCATCAGCGCCGCAGAGGCTGCACACGCACCGATAATATCGCCGTCGTGTTCCATGTCGGAGGAATACACGGTGACGAGTACCTGTGTTTCGTTCCGATAGTCTTTGGGAAACATCGGCCGGATTGGCCGGTCGATCAAGCGCGACGAAAGAATTTCTTTTTCCGTAGGACGCCCTTCACGTTTGAAGAAGCCGCCAGGAATTTTTCCGGCAGCGGCCGTCTTTTCGCGATACTCGACCTGCAGAGGAAAATAATCTATTCCCTCTTTGGGCGTACGGTTGCTCACGACCGTCGCAAGCACCATTGTGTCAGCGTAACGAACCATCACGGCGCCGTCGGCTTGTTTGGCAAATCGCCCCGTTTCGAGCGTTAGTGTTTTGCCGTTGAGTTGAATCTCTTTAGTGATCATACAATCCAATTCTTGAAAAATGATGAGACCCTTGCCGCATTATTTGCGGATCTCGAGGTCCTGAATAATTTTGCGATACCGATTGATATCCTTCTTCATCAAATAATCCAACAACCGCCGACGCTTACCAACCAGCTTAAGTAGGCCGAAACGAGAATGATTGTCCTTCTTATTGGTTTCGAGGTGCGGGGAGAGTGCATTGATGTGCGCGGTGATGATGGCAACTTGCACTTCGGCCGTTCCACTATCATTCGCTGATTTTCCGTACTTCTTGATGAATTCTTGTTTCTGTTCTTTAGTAATTGCCATAAGGACTCCTACAGATTGAGTTTAGTTGCAACGTGAATTCGACTTTCATATTGAATGTTCCATGAGTTCGAGGCTGACAGCTTTGTCTTTGTTCATCTGCTCCACCAGAGCATCGACCGACTCAAATTTCAGTTCATCACGTAACCGTTTAAGAAAAGTGAATGTGATATGTTCTCCGTAGATCTCCCGGTCGAATTCGAGAATATTTGTTTCCACTAGCCGCTGCCCATTCGTGTAGAATGTTGGTCGAACGCCAACGCTCGCCATGCCAAACCAGAGTGTTCCAAGTACCTCAACACGCACGAAGTAAATTCCATTTTGTGGAATCAGCTTGCGGCTTGAATCCGGCTGAAGATTTGCGGTCGGAAATCCCAGTGTGCGCCCTCGCTTGTCGCCTTCGATGACGTTGCCTGAAATTGCATACTGATGGCCAAGCAAATCGTTTGCGGATTCAATTTTCCCCGATTCAATGTCGGTTCGGATACGAGAGCTATTTACAACTACTCCTCCAAAATCAAGGGGCTTGACGGCAATAAATTGAACCCCAAACTGAGCGCCAAGCTTGAGGAGAGCATCCGGGTTGCCCTCTCGATTCTTTCCAAAATGATGATTGAATCCCTCAACCACCTCGCAGGCGCCAATCGACCGTACCAAATATTTTTCAAAGAACTCAGCCGATGATTGTTGCGAGAACGAGTTGGTGAAGGGAATGACCAATACCACATCCACCCCCAACTTGGCGAAGAGTCGTTCTTTCTCTTCTAAGGTGGTCAACAACAGCATCCCAAACCGAGTGCCGACGATTTCACGCGGGTGAGGCTCAAACGTAACGACCACGCTCCGACCTCCAAGCTGTCGAGCTCGGGATACCACTTCACTGATGATCGCGGCATGAGCGCGATGGACTCCATCGAACGATCCAACGGTTACGACAGATTTCGGATTAAACGAGAGTTCCGAGAGCTGCCGAGCGATAATCATACATAGTACCTGCCAGAATCAACGATTGCTTCAATTCTATTAGCTCTTCAATCGTCCGGGCATCATTCACAGAGAAATTGCCAATTCGCGTGCGACGCAACGCACGAAGAACAGCTCCGCACGCAAGCTGCGCCCCGATATCGTTTACAAGCGAGCGAACATACGTACCTTTTGAGCAGACAACGCGAAATTCTACCAGCGGCAGGTTGAACGCTGTGATTTCTAATGCGCGAACATCTACCATCCGTGACGCACGCTCAACTGTCCTACCCTTGCGTGCATACTTGTAAAGGGGTTTTCCCCGAAGTTTGACAGCAGAGTACATTGGCGGTGTCTGATCTTGAATTCCACGAAAGTCGTTGAACGCATCCTCAACCTGTTGGAGGGTAAGGGTTGAATATTCTTTTCGTTCACTCACCTCTGTCTCTGAATCGAAGCTCGGCGTTGTAATACCAAGCTCAAGCGTGCCGGTATATTCTTTTTCTTCGGCAACATACTCATCGATCGATTTTGTTTTTTTTCCGGTGCAAACAATCAAGAGGCCAGTCGCCCTTGGATCTAAGGTTCCAGCGTGCCCTACTCGGTTGGCGTGAAATAGCACCTTAATCTTATGAACGACGTCAAACGAAGTCCAATCCAAAGGCTTGTCGACTAACATCATCACACCCTCGCCATTGAAATCCCAATCCGTCATTTCTCCTTGCCCCGTTGACTTTCTTCGTCGTGAATCTTTTTGAAAATGGTTTCTAGCGATATCGCCTTATCCATTGTTTCGTCGAGCGAAAATTCAATGGTCGGTGTGAAACGAAGGCGAACATTACGTCCGACAGATTGTCGGACGAATGCCTTCTTTTCCTCGAGCAGCGAAAGAGTCTTTTGCTTTCGCGCATCGTCTCCAAAAACGCTGATGAATACCTTCGCGTTCTTTAAGTCGGGACTCATACGCACTTCGGTGACCGTCAGCAATCCGAATTCTTCCATAGGAAAATTTCGTTGGAACAGCGTGCCGAGTTCCTCCTTGACAATGGATGCGACTTTTTCTGAGCGTAAAGACATCGGAGCGAGCGTATCGTTAATCAAGGGTCCGCTTTACTTCCACCGACTTGAATGCCTCAACAATGTCACCGACTTTCACATCGTTGAAGTTTTCCAATCCCAGACCGCATTCGAATCCCTGCTCCACCTCCCGCACATCATCTTTGAAGCGCTTGAGCGAAGCGAGTGTACCGTTGAACACTTCGACGCCATCCCGCACCAAGCGCACGTGATTGTTGCGTTGGATCTTTCCTTCTCGCACAAAACAACCAGCCACGGTTCCGATCTTTGAAATCTTGAACACATTGCGGACTTCGACTGTTGATGTAATTTCTTCCGTAACTTTCGGTGCAAGCAACCCTTCGAGCGCGCTCTTGACGTCGTTGATTGCGTCGTAGATGATACTGTAGAGTCGAATGTCGATCGATTCCTGCTGAGAAAGTTGTCGTGCTTTGAGATTCGGGCGAACGTGGAATCCGATAATAATAGCTTGTGAGGCAGCCGCGAGCAACACATCGGACTCAGAAATTCCGCCTACACCCTTGTGAATTACTTGCACTTTTACTTCGCTCGTGGAAAGTTTCATCAATGAATCAGAGAGCGCTTCAGCAGAACCATCAACGTCAGCTTTTACAATGATCGGAAGGTCGCGAACCTGACCTTCTTTAATCTGTTTTGAGATATCGTCGAGCGTGAGGCGACGCGTTTGCCGAAAATCTTGCTCCCGTTTAAGCTGTTGTCGTTGAAAGCTGATCTCGCGAGTTTGCCGCTCATCGGCCAGCACGACAAGTTCATCACCTGCCTGGGGGATGCCGTCGAATCCCGTAATCTGAACAGGAGCGGAGGGGCCAACCATCTCAACTCGTTTCCCGCGTTCGTCGAACATGGCCCGCACGCGGCCGCTCCAGACTCCGCATACAAATGAATCGCCAATATGGAGTGAACCTCTTTGGACCAGCACCGTTGCAACAATTCCCTTCCCTTTGTCCAACTCGGCCTCCACAACTGTTCCGCGCGCGTGGCGTGCCGGATCCGCTTTCAAATCTAGCACATCTGCTTCAAGCAAGATTTTCTCGAGCAAGAGGTCCACGTTTTTTCCTGTCCGCGCCGAGACTCCGACAACCTGGTATTTTCCGCCATAGTCTTCGACCAATAAGCCGCGCTCTGAAAGTTGCTGTTTGATTCGTTCCGGATTTGCCTCTGCCTTGTCAATCTTGTTGATTGCAACAACGATGGGCACGCCTGCCGCCTGAGCGTGACTGATCGCTTCCACCGTTTGGGGCATCACGTTGTCTTCGGCGGCAACTACAAGGATGACGATATCCGTTACTTTCGCACCGCGAGCACGCATTGCGGTAAACGCTTCGTGGCCGGGTGTATCAAGAAACGTGATCTGCTTTCCGTTGGGAAGCGTCACTTCATACGCGCCGATGTGCTGGGTGATTCCGCCAGATTCCCCCGCAACCACATTGGCATTCCGGATGTGATCGAGTAGCGATGTTTTACCGTGGTCCACGTGGCCCATAATGGTCACAACCGGAGGGCGGGGAACGAGTTTTGCGGGGTCATCGAGCTCATCGTGCAATGCGTCGGCCGTGAATTGATCTTCAAAATCTACCTGCAATCCGAATTCGTCAGCAACCACGGTGATGGTATCTTTGTCAAGTCTCTGATTGATCGAAACCATCATCCCAAGACCCATGATCTTTCCGATCACGTCCGCCACGGGGACGCGCATCAGGTTTGCCAGGTCGCCGACAGTCACAAACTCTGTTACGCGGAGTCGCGTCTTGGCTAGCGCGATTTCTTCGATCTTCTTCTGCTCTTCTTCTTCTCGCTTTTCTTTCTTCTTCTTCTTGACGGCGGCACGTGCCACAACGGCCGCGTCTGGAGTCTCGGTGAGGGTTTCTCGAATCGCACGATTAACGTCTTCTACACTGACTTCGGCGCGTCGACCTTTTTTCTTCTTCTTATCTTTGCGCTCTTCTGCCTCAATCGCAGCCAGATCAACTTTGGACTTCCCTTCCTTAATCTTCTTCTTCTTCTTTTTCTTCTTATCGTCGCTTTCTGCGGTCGGTCCGACCTGTGCAGATTTGCGAATCTCGATCATGCCTTTGATCGTCAACCCTCGTTGAGGTCTCGCCATTGCGGCCTCGAGCGGCGTGAGTTTTTTCTTCTCTACTTTCAAAACCGTCGGTTCGGCAACGGGTTCCAAAAGTTCGGTTGGTTTCTGATCTTCTTCTTTCGGGGAAGAAGGCGGCAAACTTTCCTCTGCCACGCTTCCCGGAGGCACAGAGGGCAACTCGACCTCTGGCATCTTTATCGCTTTCGGTTCTTCCACAATTGCCGGTGGAGCCTCATCCTGCTTCGAAGGGGTCTTACGCTTCGATTTCGCTTCGCCTGATTCTTCCGCGCTCTCCTCTGCATCTCTCCGTTTTGTGGTACGCAGCTCTGTCAGTTTCCGATGATGACGTTCCGCAACGTCTTTTTCCTTCTTGAAGTGAGAATTCAGCGCGGAAACCATTTCATCCGTAGCCGGACTCATATGGTTCTTTACTTCGAACCCCTTCTTCTTCAGAAAGTCGAGAATGGTATCGCTCGAAAGATTGAGTTCTTTGGAGAGATTGTATATTTTCGTTTTTTTATCGGCCATGGAGCCTATCAGCGTTCGATTCCAGCGGTATTATTCTTTCTTTTCAGTTTCTTCCGGCATTGGCTCGACTTCGGTTTTTTCAGCCGGCTCCTTCGCTACCTCTGCCGCTACAGCGACGCCGGATGCTTCTTCATCCTCAACTTCGGCTTCCTCGAGCCCTTTTCTGAGCATGTCGACGATCTCATCCAATTTTTCCGGTTCGATGCCGATGGCAGCGAGAATTTCTTCCTTTGATGAAGCAACGACATCGCGGACAGTCTCGTATCCTTCGTCAAAAAACTTGTGGAACAAGACATCGCCAAGTTCCTCGCTGAATTCAGAGAGGTCCATGTCGTATTCTTCCTCTTCCCCACCTTCCTTGACGACTTGAATATCAAAGCCCGTAAGCTTTGAGGCAAGCCGAACATTTTGTCCGCCCTTCCCAATCGCCAGCGACACTTGGTCGTTGGCAACGAGCACGGCGGCTTTCTTGTTATCTTTGTCGATGTTAATTTCTTTGAGCTTTGCAGGTGCGAGGGCACGCTGGACGAAGACCAGCGGATCCTCGGCAAAGTTGATCACGTCGATGTTCTCGTTGTTCAACTCGCGAACAATCGCGTGGATGCGTACACCTTTCATTCCAACGCACGCACCAACCGCATCGATGCGGTCGTCGTGTGAAAGCACCGCAACCTTTGCACGATCACCCGGCTCCCGTGCGATACGCTTGATTTCGATGATGCCGTCGTAAATCTCAGGAATTTCGATTTCGAACAGACGCATCAAGAATTGAGGGTCGGTACGCGATATGACCACCATCGGATTCCCGGAACCCTTGCGCACTTCCTTGACGACGGCTCGAATCGTATCTCCCTTTTTGTAACGCTCTTTGTAAATTTGCTCACTGCGTGGCAGCAATAACTCGTTCTTGTTGTGGATAACGAGAATTTCGCCCTTGCCTTTTCGGATTTGATAGATTTCTCCGACAACAATTTCGCCCAGGGAATTGTTGTACTCGTTAAACACGGTTTCCCGTTCGATCTCTTTGATGCGCTGATTAAGGTTCTGTTTTGCGCTGATGACGAGCCGGCGTCCGAAATCCACCAATGGGATAACTTCTACATACTCTTCGCCGGGAGCCATGACCTCCCCAGACTTCTTCTTCGCCTCCTCAACGCTGATTTGCGTGTCGGGCATCGTCACTGTTTCGACGACTTCTTTTTCAAGGAAAATTTCAATTTCCCCTTTATCCATGTTGACAACAACGTCGAACTTTGCATCGAGACCGTATTTCTTCTTCACCATCATCCCGAAGATATCTTCGACGATGCCGATCAACACGTCGCGGTCGATTCCCTTCTCCCGCGCCATCTGCGCAAACGATTCAACAATTTCGTGGTTCATTTATTCCTCCAAACAACCTTCCGTTACCACGGAAGCACTTCGAGTGATTCAAGAATGGATTCAAATTCAAGCGTCGTTGTGTCGCCCTGTTTCGACCGAAAGGAGATGCGCTCTTCTGCTACGGCTTCCAGGTTTCCGACGAGTTCTTGCGTTATTCCTTCCGCCCGGTACCGCACTCGATATTCTCGCCCGATATTCTTCTTGTACTGTTGGAGCAACTTCAGCGGACGGTCGATGCCAGGCGATGAGACTTCCAACTGATAGCTTCGTTCGATTAACCGCTGCATTTCAATCGCACGGTTCAGTTCACGGCTTACTTGAGCGCACTGCTCAATTGTTACTCCAGGCTCTGTATCAAAAAATACCTGAAGAATGCTCGTCCCCCCCTCTTGCTTGACGACAACATCGACGAGAAATCCATCGGTTGCCTTCACGAGCGGGTGCGCGAGTTCAAAAATTTTCGAGCCAAGTTCAGCGTTTGTCATTCCAAAAAAAATAGCCCGTAACAGCGGGCTATCTACTGCACTAATATAGCGAGAAAGCTGGGAAGAAGCAATTTCTTTGTTCGAAGGACGCTCAGGAATAGCGCTTACCGCAGTTTCAGAAAGTTTTTGAGGAGTTCCTTTCCGTATTGAGTAGCGAAAGATTCGGGGTGAAATTGGACTCCAACCGTTGGAAATCTGATATGGCGAAGCCCCATGATCGTTCCATCTTCTGTCCACGCCGTGATTTCGAGGTTCTTCGGAAGGGTTCCTCGCTCAACGACAAGAGAGTGGTATCGCGTAGCGGTAAATGCTGAAGGGATTCCTTGGAACAATCCGCTGCCGTGGTGAAGTACCTTCGAAGTCTTTCCGTGAAATATTTTCTCGGCACGAATGACTTTGCCGCCAAACGCTACAGCAATGGACTGGTGTCCCAAGCAGACGCCGAGAATGGGAATTCGAGTATGAAACTCCTCGATCACATCGACGGAGATCCCGGCCTCCTTAGGCGTGCACGGGCCAGGGGAGATGACAATGCCACTTGGCCGCATTGCCGCTACCTCGGTAACAGTAATCGCGTCGTTGCGGAAAACAGTTTGGTCCACACCTAGCTCACCGAAATACTGAACCAGGTTGTACGTAAATGAGTCGTAATTATCGATGATCAGCAACATGAGATTTGGTTACTGGGCTGGCAGTTATTCTGGCAAACGTGAACAATGAAGCAACGGTCGAGGTGAAAGAAGTCTAGAACTGCTGGCTCTCCAATCCATCGATATCGCAATTCGCACCTTCGTAACTACGAATCAACTTGCGAAAATCCAACGGCACGGGCGTTGGGCGATTGGTCGTGGGGTCCAGCCATACGTGGTAAGCCACATTATTGACGATCCTATCCCCTGTCTCCGCGTGTTCCACGAAACTCTCCATTGCAAAGCTTGTATTGCGAATGTGAGCGATGCGAGTGTATACATTCAGGAGGGCGTCAAACTGCGCGGATGCCTTGTAGTCTATTTCGTTTCGCACAAGCACGACCTTCGATTCTCCGTTGATCGTGTTCAGATCCAACTTTGCCCCGATGTGTTTAAAGTATTCGACGCGCCCAACTTCGCAGTAGAGCAGATAGTTGCCGTTGTGGACGACACCTTGCCAATCTACTTCGTAGTTTCTCACTCGAATCTGAATCGAATGTCTGAATTTATGCTTATCCATTGCCCCAGTCGCCTGAAAGACTTTTCACCATGATATTTGCCGCTTCGAGAACCTGCTCGGAAGAAACGTCAAGATGTGTGACGCCACGGATCGCCGTGCTACCCATATCCGTCAGGAGAACTCCTCGAGGCTGAAGATACGTAATTATTTCGTCGGCCGATTTCCCAGTCTGAGAAACATCGACGACCACAATATTTGTCTGGACAGATTTGGGTTCGATGTTGAATCCAGGAATTGAAGCGATGCGGTCGGCGAAGAGACTTGCATTCTTGTGGTCTTCGTGTAAGCGATTGATATTCTGTTGCAATGCATAGATTGCGCCAGCGGCAATAATCCCCGCCTGACGCATTCCCCCGCCCAACAACTTTCGGTATTTGCGGGCTCGTTCGATCAAAACTCTTGTTCCGACAAGCGCAGATCCCACCGGAGCACCTAGGCCCTTAGAGAAGCAAACGGTAACGGTATCGAACGGCGCTGCAAGTTCCTGAAGCGACGTTCCAGAGGCAACGGTAGCGTTCCATAAACGTGCGCCATCGAGATGAAGTGCTACTCCTCGTTCGTGACAGAGGCCCGAAACTTCTTTTGCTACCTCAAGCGGATAGATCGTTCCTCCGGCCTTGTTATGCGTGTTTTCCAAACAGACAAGTGCGGTTCTGGGCAAATGGTAGTCTGAAGACCGGATCGCCGCTCGAACCTGTTCCGCAGAAAGAACTCCGCCGACACCTTTGAGCGTGTGCAATTGTACGCTTGAGATGACCGGGGTTGCGCCGGTTTCGTACAGAAAAATATGCGAATGATCTTCAACAATAATCTCTTCACCGGGCTGTGTGTGGCACTTGATAGCGATCTGGTTCGACATCACACCCGAAGGAACAAACAAAGCGGCCTCTTTTCCCAGCATCGCTGCAACCATCTCTTGCAAGCGATTGACCGTTGGGTCTTCTGCATATACATCGTCACCAACTTCGGCGCGCGCCATCGCTTCGCGCATCGCCGGGGAGGGTTTCGTAACAGTGTCGCTTCGCAAGTCGACGACTTTGTCAGGGCGCATCTCTAGACTCTCCTTTTGACGAAAGCATACAACACAAGGACAACTCCACCAAGGACACATCCTTGTGCAAACAGATCACCGTGCTTCACATAAAACGTCTCGCCATCACCTAGCTCGACAGCCCCAAGGAGAGTTTGGGCAGTGTACAATTCGGATCTTTGATGCTGGATTCCGAATTGATCAACGAACATTGAAATTCCCCCGTTGGCGCACTGAACCACCCATCGTCGCGTTTCGACAGCTCGTAGCGAAGCGAATGCGGCATGTTGGTAAGCGCCAGAAGTTCTCCCCCACCAACTGTCGTTCGTTATGATTACCAAGAACTGGGCACCTTTTCGGACAAACTCGCGAACATAGTCGGGGTAGACGGACTCGTAGCAAATCATCCCGCCAAACTTGACGGAGTCAGTTTTGTTCGGCTTGAATCCGAAAATGAGTGTGTCCTTTCCCCTCCCCCAACTGCTGATGCCGACATTCCATTTCAGCGGTTCAATAAGAAACTTTAGCGTTTCGGCATAGGGCAGCCGTTCTCCAAACGGAACGAGCACGATCTTCTTGTAAATGGAGTTTGTGGTTTGTCGCGGCACAAAGAGCGTAGCAGAGTTGTACGATTCAACGGCTATGTTTGAACCTTCGAACCGATGTGCAGTAGCGGAGGCTTTCGAAGCGTCAAGATATTCGGCGTACGGCATTCCGGCAAGTATGGGGATACCGATACTATCGACCAGCGCGCGCATTCGCGCCAACTCGCGGGCGAATTTTGGTTGAAAAACATAGAACGGGATCGCCGTTTCTGGCCAGATGATCAAGTCCGGTTTCCGGTCGGCAAGTTCGTGCGAAGTGCTGATGAATGCATTGAACTGCATTTCGTACGACTGGGATTTCGATTCACTCCCCTCGCCCCATTTTTCCCAGGGGTCGAAATTCGGTTGGATCAACGCAAGAACAATCTTCTCTCGCGGTCGCGCTCGATGAGCAAGATATGCATTGCCATAGATCAGAGGACCAAAAAAAAGAACCACCAGCAAGGAGAATGCAATACTACTTTTCGTCGATTTCAGTTTCCATTCCTTCCCTAACTTCAGGATAAGAAGGAAGGTCAACCCATTGCAGGCAAGGATCAAAAACGACAACCCAAAGGCGGAGGTAAATTCTGCTACCTGAATTCTTGCTAGGTCGAATGATTGACTATTGCCGATTGTCATCCAGGGAAAAGATAAATCTCCATATGCGTTCCAGTATTCAACGGAGACCCAGAGCAAAGAGAACGCGGCAATCCCCCAGATGAACCCGAGACGTTTTCTGACGAAGTGCGCTGGAATCAGAAACGGCACAAACAAGAATGGATGCAGAAACAACAGTGCTAGATTCGAAAGCATGAGCCAGCCATCTTTCCCCACGGCCCATCCGCCGGTCCAATAGACGCAGACAAGATGGAAGGCGAAAAGCTGGACGTATAGATAGCGAACGTATATGCCAAGGTTCTCCAATCGCAACCACAAGAAGAAGAACGGAACGAAGGCGACGTAGGCAATTAGGTAGAATGGCGAAGGGGGAAAGGCTGCTCCAAGCATTGCGCCCGAGATCAAAGAAAGTGCGAGTCCAGATTTTCTCGCATCGGAGAGGTGTAGGTAGTTGGGCATCTTACGAGCCTCGTTTCGCCTTTCGGAGCTTGAACCGGGATTCGAAATAGAGAAACAGGCCGATGACGATTGCTCCAACAGCGGTTCCAATTACTGCCCCACCGAGAACATCAAGGGGGTAGTGAACTCCAACGTAGATGCGAGAGAATGCTACCAGTGAAGCAAATAAGTAAACCCAAGGCGTCGTTCGAGGAATGAAAAAAGAAAGAACTATGGCCCCTGCAAAGTTGTTCACTGCGTGCGAAGAGGGAAATGAGAATCCACTGCCACAATTCACACGAAGAAGAACATCGGCGTAAGTGAGGCACGGACGTGGGCGTGCAAACCAAAACTTCACAATGTGACTGTTGAATTGATCACTTATGATGACGGTGAGTATGAGCAGGATCGCTGCAAGTCGAATTTCTGTCTTTCCTGAGAGAATCATCCAAGCTAACGCCCCCGCAACGAGCCAGAGTACAATCTTTTGCTTGTTCAAATCCGTCAAGAACGGCATCAGCCAATCAAGAACCGGATTTGAGAGCGTGCGATTCACAAAATGGAAGACTGCGAGGTCTTGAGAAAAAAGGAATTCCGCCATTCGTGATCAACTGGCAGAATCAGCAGCTGTTTTCTTGCGGAAACGTTTGTAAGCGAAATAGAATACCAGAGCCAGGCCCAACGCGATTGACATTCCAATGCCGTATGATTCGAGGTACGAAGAAATCGACCGCCAATTTTCGCCTAATTCCCTTCCGAGATAGAGAAGAAGGAAATTCCACGCCAAGGCACTCGTGGCCGAAAGTACCAGAGATTTCCAAAGAGAGAGTTCGGACAATCCGGCAAAGAATGAGACAACAGCTCGCGTTCCCGCCAAGAACCTGTTGACCACCACGATCAAGTAGCCGTGTTTCTTGAACCATCCCTCGACAAGATGAACCTTGTCGATGGGGATGAACTTGATTTTCCCTTGCTCGAGAATCTTGACACCAAACCAATCTCCAATCTTATACATAGTCAGAAAGCCCGCGGTGCTCCCTGCGGTGGCGAGGACAAGCGCAGTAAAGAAGTCAACGCGACCAAGTCCGGCCATCGACCCGGCTGCAACAACGATGACGTCGCTGGGAAATGGCGGGAAGATATTCTCAATGAAGGCGATCGAGGCGATTGCTACATAGATCCACAAGGGATTGAGCTGAGAGAGAAAATGAATGAACGATTCCATGGATAAACTATGTGGTATAAATCATTGCGACGGCGTAAGAGGCGCATCCTTCTTCGGCACCAAGAAATCCCAATCCTTCGTTCGTCGTCGCCTTTACAGAGACAGCGCCTGTCGAGATCTTGAGTGTGCCGGCAATGTTGGATACCATCTGCGGTACGAACTCAGCAATCTTAGGCGACTGAAGTACCACTGTCGAATCAATATTTCCCACAACGAATTTCCCTTTCTTCAGAAGGGCAGCAACTTGGCTCAACAATATGAGACTGTTTGCATCTTTGAAGCGGGGGTCGTTATCAGGGAAAAGCTTCCCGATATCCCCTAGCGCTGCCGCACCGAGCAGCGCATCGCAGATAGCGTGAAGAAGCACATCGGCATCGGAATGCCCCAGTAATCCCTTCGAGTGCGGAATTGTCACGGCGCCGAGAATGAGCGCTCTTCCCTCCACGAGCCGATGCACGTCGTAGCCAAACCCGATTCGAGTTTGTGGGGAAGATACAGAGCGACTCTTTCGTGTTGGTTTATTTTTTTTCGGCGTCATAGTAGCGGATCTCGAATCCCCTTCTCGTCCCTTCAGCTTTCTTCCATGTAATCAGGATATCGGCGACGCGAGACATCCTGGGGCCAACTTTTATTTCTTTGATGAATGATTCAATAAGTGAGCGGTCGCCTTCGACTTCAATCTCGACATTTCCATCAAACTGATTGCTCGCATATCCGTTTAGGCCCAGCACACTGGCTTTCTCACGGACGAAGTAGCGAAACCCTACCCCCTGTACAAGACCCTTCACAATGAGATGTGCCCCTGCTTCCATTGTGTTGAAAATACGTGATGCTTACGCAGAAATCAACGAACAGCAAGTGTCGCAAGTGCTTCAAACGAAGTCTTCAGATTTTTGCCGCACAATCGTTCCGTCTTCGTCAACGCTACTTCGATCTGTCTCCTCTTCAATCCTACACGGAGGGCGCCTCGCAGATGAGAGAATAGCTGTTTTTCAAGCCCTTGATTCGCAAGCACGACGATATTTAGAATCTCCCTCTCTTGAATCGACAAACCCGACCGGGTAAAAACTCTCCCGTACGTCTCTTGGAGGATCCAACTTGGAAGCTCCGGCTGCAGCCGCTTCAGGTTCACGAGCAGCTTTTCAGATTGATCACCATAAATCGACTCGAGAATCGCACGGCCAGCCTTGGGATTGCTTCGTTTTGATTTTGGTTTTGCGTCAGGCACCAACAATGCAAGTCTTCCGAGCCCTTCGAGCATTGCGGGAAACCCAACGGTGAGGGAACAATGGATTATGACTTCTGCAAAAAATTCACGTGGGAGTTTGTCTCGTCGTAGTCCTCTTGCAAGGAGCCGCGAGAACGATGAAAAATCGTACGATGCCAACCTCGCAGCAAGGTGTACACAGTATCGTCGTCGGACGGAGATTTGGGGTGTGCTCATAAAAAAAGGACGGCAATGCCGTCCCTACGTTCTTTGTGCGGAAGGCGGGACTTGAACCCGCACGCCTTGTGAGCGCCACCCCCTCAAGATGGTGTGTCTGCCAGTTCCACCACTTCCGCAATCCTTCTTCGAACAAACTGTGAGCGTGGATGGGCTCGAACCATCGACCCTCTGCTTAAAAGGCAGATGCTCTACCCCTGAGCTACACGCTCGCCAGATTCAAGCAGGCCGTCTTTGAGGCAGCCATTTTGAACCAACTTCAAGGCTAATATATCCAAATCTTGGAGTACAATCAACCTACGATGGAGCCGTCGGCGGTAGATTACCCTCTGGTCTTTTCTCGGTGTCTGATTTTTTTCGGAAGAGAATACCAAGCGGAATCAGAACGCAATAGCCGAGTACGAGCAGGAGCGGGGCAACGACCAAGGGCATCGTGCCATTCCACGGCGGCTGACTCAATGCGAAATACCCGAGCACGATCACCAGAAGTCCGGCACCAAGAATCTGATAGTTCGTTTTCGTAAACGGCAATTGTTCTGCGTCGACTTTCTTCTTTCCAGATTTCACTTCCAACTTAGCCATAGATCCTCCGTTAATAAAAAACCCAGCGTTGGGGGAAACGCTGGGTCCGACCTTTGTGATTGACAGTCAGGGGAGTTACTGTCAATCGGGTCGGCATTAAAATACAGCATTTCTTTTGAAAGTCAACCATCATTTTGATTAATGCTTCGTGGGCGTAAGTTTTCCATCGGATAATTTCAGCACCCGATGGGCACGCTTAGTCAAATCAGGATTATGCGTTGCGATAACGAATGTCAGGTCTTTGTCGACACACAATTGGACAAGCAACTTATGAAGGATGTGCCCGTTTTCCTCGTCTAGATTGCCTGAGGGTTCGTCCGCCAATATGATCTTCGGGTTGTTCATCAATGCACGAGCCACGGCAACCCGTTGCTGTTCGCCGCCTGAGAGCTCTGAGGGTTTATGCTGAATCCGCGCTTCCAACCCAACTTCTCTCAACAACCCTGAGCCACGCTCCGAAACCTCTTTGAGCTTTCTGCCCTGGATCAATGCCGGCATGCAGACGTTTTCCAAAGCTGAGAATTCGGGCAGCAGGTGATGAAACTGAAAGACGAACCCGAGTGATTCATTCCTAAATCGTGAGAGGCGCTCTTCAGACATTTTCAATAAGTCATCCCCCTCTACCACAATCCTCCCCTCCGTTGGTTTATCAAGACCACCCAGAATATGCAGCAATGTGCTCTTCCCGGAACCCGACGGGCCCACGATAGCCACAAGTTCACCATTGCGAATTTCGAGATCCAATCCCTTCAGCACGTGCAGCGCATCGCTCTGCCCTGATCGGTATTCCTTCCAAATATTGGTAGCCTCGAGTATTTTTTCCTTTCGCGCTATTCCCATCGGATTGCTTCCACCGGATTAAGGTTTGAAGCACGCATGGCCGGATTGCGCGAGGCAAGCATCGAAAGTCCGAACGCTGCGAAAGCAATCAAAATCAGATCAAGAATTCGGACCTCTACCGGAATCGCAGAAATAATGTAGACTGATTGGTCAAGCGGAAACAGGTGGTAGTGCTCCTGCAAGTAAACAACCATCAATCCAAGCAGAAGCCCGAAAACCGTCCCCGCGGCACCGACGAGCAGCCCCTGGATCAAGAATATTTTCTTCACGGATTCGCGCGTCGCACCCATGGAGCGCAATATTCCAATGTCGCGGGTTTTTTCGATGACCGTCATTGTTAGCGACCCGAGCAAGTTGAACGATGCAACCCCAATGATGAGACAAAGGATGATATAGGCCGACCAGCGTTCGACTTTCATGACTGTGAATAATTCACTATGAAGATCGTACCAGGTTGAGACGTGGTAAGTGTCGCCAAAACGTTTTTGGATTTCGCGCTTTATCGATTCCGCGTCGTCGAGGTCCGTGAGACGAATTTCATACCCGTCGACATTGGCGCTAGTGGAAAAAAGAGATTGAGCAGCTTCCAATCCTACGTAAGCGTAATACGAATCATAGTCTTTGTTGTTTGATTCGTACACTCCGATAACGGTATACCGACGGATGAGCGGCAAGCCCATTTGATAGGAGGCCATTTCCGCTGCGGCAGGGCTTACGACGGAGATGGTGTCGCCGACGATGACCCCGAGCCGGTCTGCAAGGTTTAGACCCAGAACGACCCCGTTGGGAACCCGGGAAAAGTCCATCTCTCCAAGAACGATCTTCTGTTTGATACCTGAGACTGCATCCACCGTACTGGATTGCATGCCTCGTAGTATGGCAACGCGGTTTAGATTTTTTGCAATCACGAGTGCTTTGCCAGTGACAAACGGCGCGCTGCCTTTTACTTTCTTGTTGGCAGCCAAGAATTGTGCAAGTGGCTCAAACTCGGTAAGGGATGATCGCGCAGGGCTTTCAACACGGACGTGCGGGTCGAAGGAAACGAGTAGCGACGTAACAAGCGAGCCGAACCCATTGAAGACCGCAAGAACAACAACAAGTGCAGCAACACCAATGGTCACCCCAATCACGGATATTAGCGAAATGACTGTGACAAAACCAATTCGCTTCTTGGAGAACACGTAGCGCAACGCTATGAATCGTTCGATGGTCACAAGGAGAATCGAAGCATTTCAATTGGATCAAGTTTTGACGCATATCGGGCGGGCAAGACCGAAGCGAGGTAGCACATCACGAGTGCAACAACGCTGACAATTCCAAAGTTCATCAACGAAAGTTCAATCGGCACGTGGGTCATAAAATAAATCCCCGAAGGCAATGGGATGATACGATAACGAAGTTCAGCCCAACAGATCCCGAATGCGAAGAGGTTCCCCAACAGAGTCCCGAGAATCCCAATCAACACTCCCTGAGTTCGAAAGACTCGAATGAGTTCGCGCTTCTTGAGCCCCAGGGTACGGAGTGTCCCAATCTGTCTGGATTTCTCCATCACCATCATCAAAAGTGTACCGAAAATATTGACAGTCGCCACAATGATGATGAGCCCAAGGATAATTGGAATCGGTTTCTTCTGGAGTTCAATCCAGGTAAACAGATTTCGGTAAGACTGATACATCGTCCGCGCATAGTAGGGGTAGCCAAGATCCTCGGGAATCTGCGTGGAAAGGTGTTCGACCTGATTTAGATCGTTGACGAGGATGTCAAACCCGGAAATTGTCTTGCCGATCTGAAACAGTCTTTGAGCGTTGCGTACGTTGATGTAGGCGTAGCTCCCGTCGTAGTCGGCCATACCGGTCTCGTAGATCCCGACTAATTGGAATTGCATAATCCGCGTTTGCGAAAGAGTGAGAGTTGTTCCACCGATACCAAACAGCATCACGCGTTCACCGAGCTTGACGCCTAGCTTGTTTGCTAGTTGGCGCCCCAGAATGATCGTCTGCAATCCTGTGTCTCGCTCAGCAAGGTCGTGCACACCTTCGACCAGCCTGGAGTGCGCAGCAGAGATATCATTCGCCGGATCGACACCCTTGATCAAGACGCCGTCGATCTCCATCTGCGATTTGATCATCCCTTCCCGCGAAACGTAGGGGGCAATTTCACGCACGTCAGGATATTTTTCCATCACGCGCTGCATTGTCCGCTCATAGTCAGGCAAGAGCTGATTCTGATAGGCAAATAACTGAAGATGGGCTGTAAAACTGACCACGTTTTCTTTTATGGTCCGTTCAAAGCCGTCGAGAATTGAGAGGGTGATAATGAGGCTGGCCACACCAAGGGTAACGCCAATCACGGCAATAAACGTGATGAATGAAACGAATCCTCGGTTATGCCCCGAAACGAGATGCCGAAAGGCAATGAAATAGGCGACGGAATGTTTGCGGCGGCGTGCCAACGGAGCCCTAGCTCGGTTTGGAGTACATCATCAAATAACTCTTGATAAAATCGTCGATTTTACCGTCCATCACTGCCTGCACGTCGCTGGTTTCAGTCTCCGTACGATGGTCTTTCACGAGCTGATACGGTTGGAATGTGTAGGATCGAATCTGGCTTCCCCATTCGATCTTCTTCTTCGTACTTTCGATGGCATTCAACCGTGCCTCTTCTTCCTCTCGCCTTTGCTGGTACAATCGCGACTTCAGCATTTTCATCGCCCGCTCACGGTTCTGGAATTGTGAACGCTCCTGTTGGCAAGCGACAACAATCCCGCTGGGAATGTGCGTGATGCGGACTGCAGTTTCGACTTTATTTACGTTCTGACCGCCCTTGCCTCCTGATCGGAATGTGTCGATACGGAGGTCGGCTGTATTGATCTCAATCGGAATATCTTCTTCAATTTCGGGATAGACGTACACAGAGGCAAACGATGTGTGTCTGCGTGCATTGGAATCAAACGGCGAAATTCGCACCAAACGATGAACGCCGCTTTCTGCCTTCAAATATCCGAAGGCGTATTTGCCGACAACTTCCAAGGTGGCAGATTTGATTCCAGCTCCATCCCCATCCAACGAATCCACCAAGAAAACCTTGTAACCGCTTCGTTCGCACCATCGAGTGTACATTCTTAGCAACATCTCAGCCCAATCTTGTGCCTCCGTTCCGCCGGCCCCGGAATGAATGGTCAACAGCGCGATTTTCTCATCGTCAACGCCGCTGAGCATATTCTTGAGTTCGAGCCGCTCGATTCCTTTGACGATCTTCTCGATATCTTGCTCGATGGAGGCTTCGATGCCGAGCTCGTTCGTTTCTTCCGCGAGATCGATCATTCCAGCTGCCTCGTCCGCCAACTGTTGCAGTCGGCCCCATCCATCAACCCACTCTTTTCGTTCGTTTACTTGAGCGATGACCCTCTGGGCGGTTACGTTGTCATTCCAAAAATTTTCGCTGTGCGTCTTCGCTTCAAGCTCTCGGAACTCTAGTTCTTTTCGGTCCAAGTCAAAGAAACCCCCTCAGAGTCGCGAGTCTCTTCTTTTGTGCTTCGAGTTTTTCCCTTACGTCATTCAGCATTATTTCTTTTCGACAGATTCGTAGATCGTTTTCAATTGTTCTTCCTGTACATCGATTTCTAGCCTTAGTAATGCTGCAGCAAGTGTTTTGCCTTGTGCGTCGTTCTTGAGCGACTTGGTTCCACCACCGCCAAGGGCATTGTGGAGAAGGAAATTTAGAGCCCAGAGGTTCGGTAGTTCGTACCGCTCGACTTTTCCGAGCACAAGTGTACCAAAATGTTTTTTGACGAACTCCGCTGTGACGTGCTTTTCTATCAATGGGTAGAACTGCGGCTCCCGCGCAATAAGCCCGACATTGGCCGTGTCGCCCTTGTCGCCTGAACGCCCGTGGCAAATGTTGATCAATTGAACTTTCATCTTAGAGGTCCTTCATCACGACCTGCGCGGATACTGCCGTCTTCGGGATGAGCGCCGGCCAGTACGAAATCACTTCGCTCGGCTTCGGCCTCCCGCCCGCAAATCCCGTGACGGACGGTGGCCCCGTGAGAATCAGCGGAGCAATCTCTTTGCCAAACCGTTCGACGGCTTTGTAATCCTGACTTCGTACGCCAATACGCAACACAATTTCATTCACCTCGACCAACTCCTTCGCGATCGGACCGTGCGAAGAATTGTATCCAAGAAACTCTGACCGAATCTCCTCGAACTCCAATTTCAAATCAGCCAGACGCAGTCGAAGAATCCTATCTGCAGCCTTCGCCTTTTCCAACGCGTCGGGCCAGCTATACGTCAGCGTGCTGAATGCAACGAACCCATCGAGGTACGACATCGAGACTTTGAAAGAATCTGTGGCCGGTTTTCCCTTTACGCCAAAGACTCGAACTCGATTCATCCCCGCATCCTCAAGTTGAATAGAGGTGAAATCCGCCACACAGTCTGGAGTGATGTATTCGTTCGGGTTGCCAATCTCATAGAGCAATTGTTCTTTTACCGTTTGCATCGAAACAAGACCGCCTGTATGTTCGTGTTTCGTGAGGAACACTTCACCGCTCGGATGCGCTTCAGCAATCGGGAATCCAATGTGTGCGAGACTGGGGACGGATTTCCAGTCTGCCGAAAAATTGCCGCCGCTCGCTTGACCCCCGCATTCCAAAATATGCCCCGCAACAGTGCCAGCCGCAAGTTTGTCCCAATGATTTTGCTTCCAATCGAATTCGTGTACCATCGGAGCAAGCGTAAGTCCGGTATCCGTCGTGCGTCCCGCGATAACAATTTGCGCGCCTTGTTGTAGCGCCTCGACGATTGGAAAGGCGCCAAAGTATACGTTCGCACTCTGCAAGCGCGACCGCACGGTGGAAACGGGTTCGCCAGTTTCCATATTCTTCAGAAGAATATTCATCGCCAGGAGTTCGTCGATCCGTTCCAGAATATCGTCGCCAACGATCACGCCAATTCTGAGTGCCTTGATGCCGAGTTTTCTTGCAACGACTAAAATGGCCTCAGCACAGGCAATGGGATTTACTCCTCCGCCATTCGTGATGACTTTAATACCTTTCTCGACGATCGTCGGGAGAATTTGCTCCATCAGCGGAACCAAATCGCGGGCATAACCGAGGGTGGGATCCTTGCGTTTCTGTTTCTGCAAGATCGACATCGTGACTTCAGCAAGATAGTCCAACATCATGTAATCGATGGGACCCTTCGTCACTTGATCGACGGGAGCCGAGAGCAAATCGCCCCAGAAACCTTGACCCGATGCTATGCGGATTCTATCTTTCACTAACTAGATGTCGCGAATATGAAGTTCTTTTAGCTGTCTCTCGTCGACGGTAGATGGGGAATCGTCCATCAGCGACGCTGCGCTCGTCGTCTTCGGAAATGCAATCACGTCGCGGATCGATTTACTTCCCGTCATTAACATCACCATTCTATCGAACCCGAACGCTACACCGCCGTGCGGCGGTGCACCGTACTTGAACGCGTCGAGCATGAATCCGAATTTCCGCTTTGCTTCTTCCTCCCCGATGCCGAGCAAGCCAAACATTTTACTCTGCAACTCAGAGTCGTGGATTCTGATGCTGCCTCCTGCGATCTCGTTTCCGTTCAATACAAGGTCGTACGCGCGAGCGCGTGCTTTCAGCGGCTCGGTGTCGAGCAACGGGATGTCTTCCAACTTCGGCGAGGTGAACGGATGATGCACCGCCACATATCGCTTTTCCTCGACATCGTATTCGAGCGCCGGAAAATCGACAACCCACAGAAAATTCCACAGACCTTCTCGGATCACTTTCGTCCGACCCGCCATTTCTGTACGTAGCGCCCCGAGAATAGTTAGTGCCTTCTGCCACGGTCCAGAGACGATCAGCACCAGGTCACCCTTCTTTGCTTCGAGCGCAGCCGCGATGGCCTTCACCTCATCCGGAGTTACAAATTTTTCGACTGAGCATTCAATTTTCTCATCCCTCATTCGCAGGTACACCAATCCGCCTGCGCCGAGTGATTTCACAAAATCGGTGAGCGTATCAAGTTGGCTCCGTGTTGAGTCGGCGGCGTGAGGAATGCAGATGCCGGCAACGATGCCTCCCTTGGCGATAGTTTCACTGAAGACACGGAAACCTGAGTTGGAGACTGCCGACGAGCAATGTCGAATCTCCAGCCCGTAGCGCAAATCAGGTTTGTCGCTGCCGTATCGCTCCATCGCCTCTTTGTATGTCATTCGCACAAATGGCTTTGGAATGTTTACCCCGAGCATTTCCCGCCACATTTTCTCAATCAGCCCCTCTACCATCGATTGAACATCGTTCTCGTCTACGAACGACATTTCGACATCGATCTGCGTGAATTCAGGCTGACGGTCTGCACGCAAGTCTTCATCCCGGAAACATTTCACAATCTGAAAATACTTGTCGAACCCAGAGACCATCAAGATCTGTTTGTACGTTTGCGGCGATTGTGGTAGCGCGTAGAACTTGCCGTGGTGGACGCGGCTCGGCACCAAAAAATCTCGCGCCCCTTCCGGGGTGCTCTTCATCAGAATCGGCGTTTCGATTTCAAGGAACCCGAGGTTGTCAAAATAAGACCTCGTGACCTGATACGCCCGATGACGGACGGCCAGATTGCGTTGCATCGTGGGACGGCGAAGGTCAAGATAACGATAGAGCAGCCGCAGGTCCTCGTTCACCTTGATTTCGTCTTCGATGGGAAATGGAGGCAGTTCAGATTTGTTCAAGATTGTCAATTCCGACGCTTTGATATCAATTTCGCCTGTCGGAACGTTAGGATTGACCATCCCTTCCGGCCGCAGTCCGACCTGGCCAGTAACGGAGATGACGAACTCCGGCCGCAGCGCCTCCGCCATCGCGTGCGCTTCCGGATTGTGCTGTGGAGTAAAGACGACCTGGGTCATTCCATAGCGGTCGCGCACATAGATGAAAATGAGTCCGCCCAAATCTCGACGGCCATCGACCCAACCGGTGAGCGTCACCGTTGTGCCGATCTGTTCTTTGCGCAGTTCTCCGCAAGTGTGTGTGCGTTTCTTGTATGAGGTCATCGTAATTCTATGGCCCGGTTAGTCTGAAAACAACAATGCGAGAGCACCGACGCTACGCCGGCATCCTCGCATCGTGAAAGTTGAGTATTCAATTGAGGTGTTTCGAGACTTTTTCCACCAATATTTTTTTCGGAACCGCCCCGATCACTTGGTCCACGACTTTGCCGCCTTTGAAAATCAACAACGTGGGAATGCTCCGAATGCCGTACTGCATCGAGACCTGCTGGTTGTTGTCTACATCCAGCTTGGCGACTTTCAGCCGTCCTTGGTATTCGGTCGCAAGCTCTTCAACCATGGGTGCGATCATTTTGCAAGGGCCGCACCATTCCGCCCAGAAATCTACCAGCACTGGTTGTGTGGATTGCACAACTTCGTTCTGGAAATTGCTATCCGTTGCTTCAAATGTTGCTTTCATTGCTGTCCTTTCATTCGCGCGTCAAGCTCCTTGCAATCGCACGGAACTTGAGCCGAGGAGTTGTTTCACCGCTGCCGTAAACTGTGCTGTCGGTTCTACAGAAAATTTTCTTGATAAATATACCGCTTTCTTGCCATTTCCGCCACCGAGCACATCGAAATAGCACGGCATTGATCCGTGATATTTTTCCATCAGGCGTGCGAGTTCGACAATCGTTTCTTCGTTGAGCGCATCAAGGTTCAGGGCGACACGAACTCCTTTTACATATTTCTTTCTTACCTCATCGATGCCGATGATTTCGTTCACGATCACTTTGATGGCCTCGTCGCTTCCGTCGTTCTTGCCGATGACCATGATGATGGATCCCACGACAATCAGCTCGTTAAACTTCTTGAATGGGTCGGAAAACACGATGCATTCCGCCTTGCCGGTAAAATCCTCTATGGTGATGAAGGCCATCTGATTGCCACGTTTGTCGATCTTCCGTTTGATTTCGGAAATAATACCGCACACGCGCACAGTCGAGTTCACTTTGACGTTCGATGGGTCTCCCAGTTTCGCGCTCGCGAACGATTCGATCTCGTCGGCATACTTCATCAGCGGATGGCCGGAAACGTAGAAGCCAAGGACAGTTTTTTCGCGCGAGAGCTTTTCCGTTTCGTTCCACTCGGGAACAGAACGCATCGCCGGCTTGATATGGACCTTTGCAAGCGGAGAGGTAAAGAGATTCGACTGCCCCTTTATCGCCGACTCTTGCTCTGTCGCGCCGTACGATGCCGCTGCTTCCACGTTGGCGAAAAGCTGCGCACGATTCGGGTGCAGCGAATCAAACGCTCCCGCCTGAATCAATGCCTCAAGCGTCTTCTTGTTGTTCAGGCGCAGGTCTACACGCGCACAGAAATCGAAAATGTCCGCGAATTTCCCCTTCTCTATTCTCGTTGTGACAATCGCTTCGACCGCACCAGTACCAACTCCTTTGATCGCACTCATCCCAAAGCGAATGCCCCCCTTTGTAACGGCAAAATCCACAACGCTTTCGTTCACGTCGGGCGGCAGAACGCGCAAACCCATCTTCCGGCAGTCGTCGATAAACAATACGGTCTTGTCGGTGTTCCCTATTTCAGACGTGAGAGTTGCCGCCATATACTCTGCAGCATAGTGAGCCTTGAGATACGCCGTTTGATATGCGAGTACGGAGTACGCGACGCTGTGCGACTTATTGAAACCGTATGAGGCAAACTTTTCGATTAAGTCGAAGATCTCGCCTGCGACTTTCTTTTCGACGCCATTCTTCTGTGCCTTCTCCACGAACTCATTCTTCTGCTTCCCCATCAACTCTTTGTCTTTTTTCCCCATCGCACGACGGAGCAAGTCGGCCTGGGCAAGCGTGAACCCGCCGATCTCGCTGGCGATCTTTACCACCTGTTCCTGATAGACGATAATGCCATAAGTGTCGCGCAGGAGTGGTTCCAACTTCGGGTGCGGATAGGAGATTGCCTGGCGGCCGTGCTTGCGTTCGATAAAATCGGGAATGTTCTCCATCGGCCCCGGCCTGTAGAGCGCGTTCATCGCCACGAGGTCGTTGATGGAAGAGGGCTTGAGCTTGCGGAGATAGTCCGTCATTCCGGAACTTTCGAACTGGAAAATCGCAACCGTTTGGCCGCGCGAGAAAAGCTCCAGCGTCTTCGGGTCGTTTTCCGGAATCTTGTTCAAATCGATGTCGATTCCGTGGTTTTCTTTTATCAAACGAAGAGCATTCTCGAGAACGGTGAGAGTGCGCAGGCCGAGAAAATCCATCTTGAGCAGCCCCGCCGCCTCCAGGTCCTTCATGTTGTATTGCGTCATCAGTTCCGTCTGTGGAGTCTTGTACATCGGCACGTAATCGCTGGTATCGCCAGGCGTAATGACGACTCCCGCTGCGTGCGTAGAGACGTTGCGGTTCATGCCTTCGAGAACGACTGCCGTATCGATCAGCTGCCGGATGAGTGGATCGTTGCTTTCCTTCACCCATTTGAGATCGGGA
>Ga0315281_10000433_pt1 | contig 57962 bp, 52 predicted proteins | sample YL17G07_0_MG_FD_204540 | JGI IMG/M metagenome (GOLD analysis project Ga0315281, IMG submission 204540) | Sediment microbial communities from Yellowstone Lake, YNP, Wyoming, USA - YL17G07_0 | ecosystem: Environmental > Aquatic > Freshwater > Lake > Sediment | place: USA: Wyoming | collected...
CCGCTTCGCGTCGCGGCCGTCCACTTCCCAGCCGGTGTCGTACAGGAGCGACTCCCCTGACGGCGACACCACCAGCGTCGCCGCGCCGCCTTCGACATCGATCCAGTAGATCTCGAGATTCCGCGGCTGGGCCCGAACCGCCCCGCCCCACAGGATCACGACGAGCACCACGATGGCCGAGGCAAGAAGGCGCGGCATCTTCTTCATAGGCGAGCATTGTAGACTGCGCGAGAGGCCCTGGGAGCAATGACGCGCGACATCGATCGCATTCTCACGACACACGCCGGACGGCTCGACGGTCCGCCCGAACTGCGCGCGCTGCTCAAGGCGTCGCGCTCGGGTCCCGTCGACATGGACAGGGCCGCCGCCATCGTCCCCGCCGCCCTTGAGGATCTCGTACGGCGGCAGAAAGCCACTGGTATCGACATCGTGGGGGACGGCGAGCTGGGCAAGCTCGGCTACAACCTCTCGTATTACGGGAAGCGCTTGACCGGGCTGACCGCGCGGAAAGTGGCCGAGGGCGAGCCAGGCTGGATGTCGCTCAACACGGGCGAGCGGATCGAGTTCGCGGATTTCTACAAGGAGCTCAACTGGGGCACGCCGTCAGAGCGCGTCATCTGCAGCGGAGCGATCGCGTATGTCGGCCAGGCTGAAGTCGCGGGCGACATCGCCCGCTTCACAGCTGCACTGAAGGCCTCTGCGCTCACGCCTGCGAACGCGTTCATGTGCGTCCTCGCGCCTGGATGGCTCGAGCACTTCTTCTTCAACGAACACTACGCGACCGACGAGGACTATCTCTTCGCGCTCGCCGACGCCATCGCGCACGAGTACCGCGCGATCGTCGATGCCGGCTTCACGCTGCAGATCGACGACCCCGCGCTGCCGGACACGTACGACATGATCGTGCCGACGCCGTCGATCGACGACTATCGCCGCTTCGCGCGGCTCCGCGTCGACGCGCTCAACCACGCGCTCAAGGGCATTCCCGCCGAACGCGTGCGCTATCACATCTGCTGGGGCAGCTGGCACGGTCCGCACACGCACGATCTGCCGCTCGAGCACCTCGTGGATCTGATGCTGCTGGTGAACGCCGGCGCGTATTCCGTGGAAGGCGCGAACCCGCGTCACGAGCACGAGTGGAAGATCTGGAAGACCACGACGCTGCCGGACGACAAGGTGCTCGTTCCCGGCGTCGTCAGCCACGCGACGAACGTCGTCGAGCATCCGGAACTTGTCGCCGACCGGATCGTCCGCTACGCGAGTGTCGTCGGCCGCGAGCGCGTGATCGCCGGCACCGACTGCGGCCTGGGGATGCGCCTCCATTCGCAGATCGCGTGGGCGAAGCTCAAGGCGCTGGTGGAAGGCGCGGCGCTCGCCAGCCGGCAATTGTGGCGATGATGTAGCCGCCCCAGCAGATCATCCCGGCCATCCAGAGCAGCGCGGCCCACATCAGGTGGTCGAAGTAGGTCGCGCTGGCAAATGGCGCGCCGACTCGCGCGAGCGTCGCGATCAATGCCAGCGCGAGGCCGATGCGCAGCGGCCACGAGCGCCGCTCCGCCGCGAGATCGTGGCCGCCGTGCGACAGCGTCACGCGCGTCCCGATGGCGAGAATCAGCAGCGAGAAGCCGCTGACGAACAGCACGTGCAGGAAGTCCGCGCGATATTTCGGCGCGACCGCGACCACCCACACGCCAATCGCGATCGCCCACTGCGAGGTCCAGATCGTCCACGACAGCGTCGTCCTCACCTCGGGCCGCCGCCAGAGCTGCAGCGAGCGGACCACGAGCGCTGAGACCACAACCGCGCGGAGGTACGCCATCCACGGGACCTCGAAGCCGTACTCGGCCACGAGCGCAACGAGGACGACGAGGCCCGCCACGAAACTCTCTACCCCGGAGGAACGGAGGACACGGGGGCTCTTCTGATCAAGGTTGAGCGGCGCGCCATGCTGTGGCAACGCGGCGAAGCCGAGCAGCCGCGGACCGAGAAATCCGCCGACGCCGAGCACGAGCAGCGTCACCATGCCTTCGGTCAGCAGCCGCTTGCCGAGCAGATCCCAGGACGCCCCGATCAGCTCCCACGCGACGCCGGCCTCCAGCAACGCGCCGAACGCGCCGGCCATGAGCGCGAGGCCAACCAGCACGAACGTCGGCGGCGGATTCTGCTTCCTGCGCGCGAATCGTCGCGCCAGGAGCGTCAGCAGCATCAGATGCGCAATGACGAACGACGCCGTGCCGATGGCGAACGCGCGGAGCTCGGACGCCGCCACCGCGACGATCAGCACAGCGGCGAGCGAGTACTGCGTCGTGCGCGATGGCGGTTCGGTGCCGGTGAACCGAGGGACCGCCGTCAGCAGGAAGCCCGCGATGAACGCGTACAGGAAGCCGTACGTCTGCGCCATCGCGTGCGCCCGACCCGAGTACGTCGCCGTGAGGCCGAAAGAATAGGCCGGCCAGATCGCCACGCCGGCAAGGCCGAACAGAATGCCGAGAGGAAAGAAAATGCGGTAGGGCTCGCGCGTCATTCCTTCTTCCGGAAGAAATCGATGATCGAGTCGGCCGTCTTCTTGAGCTTCTCGGGATCCTTCAGGGCCTCCTTCACGGTGCGGCCGACGTCCGGCCGAAACGCCGGATCTTTCGTCGTGCCCTGAATACGGAAAGGAATGCCGAACGGGCGATCCTTCAACGTCGCGAGCATCGCGAAATTCATGGCGCCCTGCGGCGTGATCGTCCCGTCGCCCGTCAACGTGCCGATCGACGGCGCGACCATGGTGAACGCGTCGATCTGGATGCCGTCCGGCGTCATGCGGATCATGGCCGTCAGCGTCTCAATCACGGTGTCGCCGACGCGCTGGAGGCCGGCGAGCGACGCGATCGCTCCCATCTTCTCGCCGAGATCGAATCCCGTCAGCTTCGCATTCGACAACGCGATCGGGCCGCCGATCGTCAGCCGATCGACCGGACCGGTGATGTCGAGGTCAAGATCCAGCGCGCCCTGCGTCAGCGTCGCTCCCGACGGCAGCGTGACGCCAATCGCGGGCAGCGCGGCCTGGAGTTCGGTGACCGGCATCTTCGTCCCGCCGAGCGTCATGCGGACGTTCGACGTGGCGCCGCTCGTCCGGTAGTCGCCGGCCACGCGCGCGAGCGCTTTGCCGATCGAAACGTCGGCCTTCTTCAGCCTGCCCGCCTCAGACTTTGAATTGAAGGACGACTCGTAGTCGATCGCGATCGGCACGCCTGATGTCGCCGCGCCGGGCAGCAGCCGGACCGCGGTCGCGCTCGCCTTCCCTGTCGTCCCGATCACTTTGCCGTCCGATGTCAGCGTGCCCGCGAAGTCGATGAGGCCGGCGATGCCGGACGCCCGATCGACGAAACCGGTCGATGCGAGGTCGAGATGCTTGATCGCGATCGCGCCGTGGAACGGCGTCTCCGCGATGTCATTCACGTTAAACGGCCCGGCTTCGCCGTCAACGCCGATCGTCCCTCCGCCCGGCGCCTTCGCCGACACCGTAAATGGAAACGGCGATGTGAACGACAGGTTCGTCACGCTCACATCCACGGCGTCATAGCTGCGCGCCTTGCGGCTGCCGTCGAGACCACGGACGGTGATCTGTCCGCCCGCAATCTTGATCTTCTGAATGAGGACGCTGATGGCGCCGACCGTGCCGGACAGTGATGATGATCCCGAGGATGTCGAGCCACCGCCGAGCGTCGAGACATTCCAGGCGCCAGACGTCGAACGAATGAGCGCAACTCGCGGGCGGTCCAGCGTGAACGCCTGGACGCGGAGGCTGCGTGAAAAGATCAGGGGCATCAGATCCACTCCGAGCGCGACTGATTTCGCACTGATGAATGGTTCTTTGCTGAAGGCGGGATCGTCGAGGATGACGACGTCTTCGGCCGCGATGCCGCCGGAGAACCAGGCGATCTTGAGGCTCCCGATCTCCACGCGCCGGCCCAGCGCGTCGGACATTTGTGCCGCGAGCGCCGGCCGGAACTGGTTGGCGTCGAGGAAGAGCCCGAGGCCGATCGCCGCCAGCGCCAGCACGCCGACGACCGCCGCGGCGGCGATGAGAAGTTTCTTCGTCACAGCGACGCGGGTTCATTCTAGCGGCACCTTGGACTCGTCGGGTAGCCGGGAAACCGGCAAGAGAGCCCCGCGTTTCGGGACCGGCGCTTGCGTGCAGCAGCTTCGAAATCAAAGGAGCTCGAACACGTGAGATGTGCATGCCGGCGTGCGGCTGTCATGGTGGCGGTGTGGGTGAGTACTGCCGGGCAGGCGGCGGGTCAGACAAGTCTGCAGCCCGGGGGGTGGGACGCAGGGTTGAAACTGCCGGACGCCGTTGACATCAACCCCGACCCGCACGTCGTCGAGATCAACCTGCAAGCCCGCGTGGCGCGTGTCACGCTTGCACCGGGCCAGTCGGTCGACGCGTGGACGTACAACGGCGGCGTGCCCGGACCGCTGATTCGTGTACGCGTTGGCGATCGTCTCATCGTGCACTTCGTGAATAACCTGCCGCAGCCGACGACGGTGCACTGGCACGGCGTGCGGCTCCCGATCCAGATGGACGGCGTGCCGGGGATTTCACAGCCGGAAGTGCCGCCCGGCGGATCGTTCACCTACAACTTCATCGTCCCCGACGCGGGCCTCTTCTGGTACCACCCGCACGTGATGTCGGCCGCGCAGGTGGGATTCGGGCTCTACGGCGCACTGCTGGTGGAAGATCCGAACGAACAGGTGGGCGTGGCCGACGAACTCGTCCTTGTGTTGAGCGACATGTCCCTTCGCGCCGACGGCGACCTGGAATCGCCGGACGCCGGCGGCTCGATCGCCAGGATGTTCGGCCGGGAAGGCACGCACGTCCTGGTCAACGGCCGCGAACGCTCGACGCTCGTCGCGCGGAGCGGCGCGCCGCAGCGCTGGCGGGTCGTCAACGTGGCCAAGAGCCGGTTCTTCAACCTCGATCTCGGCGGAGCGATCTTCAGGCAAATCGGCGGAGACGGCGGGCTGCAGGAATACGCGGTCGAGAACGACACGTTCGTCCTGGCGCCGGGAGAGCGCGCCGATCTGATCGTCACGCCCCAGGCAGACCCAGGTGCCGAACTCGTGCTCCGGTCCGTGTTGTACTACCGCGGCTTCGGCACCGTCGAGGGCCGGTACCCGTTCGACAACCTGATCACGATGACGATGGCCGGCCTGCCGCCGTACTCCGGGGGCCGGCTTCCAGACACGCGTCGTTCGATCGAGCCGCTGCCCACGTCGGGCGCCACCGCGATCGACCTCGAGATCACTCTGGTGCAAGGCAACGAGGATCCCGAGTACCGCATCACCGGAACGCACGTCACGAAGGACAAGTCCGTCAAGGCGCAGCTCGGTGAAACACAGGTGTGGACCGTGACCAACAAGTCGGCGTGGTCACATCCGCTTCACCTGCACGGGTTCTTCTTTCAAGTGCTCGACGAGCATGGCGCGCCGGTGAAGCCGATGGCCTGGAAGGATACCGTCAACATTCCCTTCGACCAGACGGTGCGCTTCGTTGTGCGTTTCGACGAGCGCGCGGGAAGCTGGATGTTCCACTGCCACATCCTCGATCATGCCGAGGGTGGCCTCATGGGCACCGTGGACGTGGGCGCTGCAGGGACCGCGCTCGCGCCGCATGAGAAACACTGAGTTGCCGGTTTGTCGGCGGCGAAATCGCCGGTTTTCGCCAGACAAATCGCCGACGTACCGGTAGTACGACCAGCGCCACGGCTTCGATCGACCGTTTACGCCCACATTCTCTGGTTCACGGCACGGCATTCTGTTTGCGTAACCCCGGACCCCTTTTCGCACACGTGTGACGCGGAGCATTCGATGAGAAAGAGCTCGTTCGTCCTCAGTTGCATGGCGATCCTGTCGGCCAGTCTGGTGTACGGACAGACGACACGGTCCCTTCTCGACAAGCACTGCGTCGAGTGCCACAACACGCGGATCAAATCGGGAGGCGTCGCGCTGAACGGGAAAGACCTCGCGGACATCGCGATCAACGCGGCGCCGTGGGAACGATCCGTCCGGAAGGCCAGGGCGGGCATGATGCCGCCGGCGGGTTCGCCGCCGCTCGAGCCGGCCATGCGCGAGGCACTCGCCGCGGGACTGGAGGCTGAGCTTGACCGTCACGCGGTCCTTCAGCTGCCCCCGCCCGGCCTTCATCGACTCAACCGCAGCGAATACGCAAACACCATCCGCGATCTGCTCGCGCTCGACGTCGACTCGGCGAAGTTCCTGCCGTCGGACGACTCGACCGCCGGTTTCGACAACATGGCGGGCACATTGGTGATGTCGCCGGCGCTGCTGGAAGCGTACCTGTCAGCGGCGGGAAGAATCAGCCGCCTCGCGCTTGGCCTGGCGACGACACCGACACAAACGGTCTACCGCGTGCCGGAAGACGCCACCCAGGACTATCACGTCGAGGGGCTGCCGTTCGGAACCCGCGGCGGCATCCTCGCGCATCACCAGTTCCCGGCCGACGGCGAGTACGCGCTGAAGGTCATCCCGGTGAACAAAGGCAACATGGGGAGCAACACCGCCTTTGGCGAGATCCGCGGGGAGAAACTCGACGTCTTCGTCGACGGCGAGCGTGTCCAGCAGCTTGACTGGGACAGAGAAGTGTCGCGCGGCGGCACGCTGGATCTTCGCATCCCGGTGAAGGCGGGGCCGCACGCTGTCGGCGTCACGTTCGTCGCCACGCACTACGCCCCCGTCAACGATCTGAACAAACACTTCCTGCGCAGCACGCTCGAAACCGGCGGCCTCCCGGGATTCACGTTCTTTCCGCATGTCGGCAGCGTCCGGATCGACGGCCCGTACAAAGCCGCGCCCGCGGCCGACACGCCGAGCCGCCGCAAGATCTTCGTCTGCCGACCGGCCAGCGTCGCCGCTGAGGCGCCTTGCGCGGAAAAAATCGTGTCGACTCTGGCCCGGCGCGCCTTCAGGCGGCCCGCGACTGCCGAGGACGTATCGATGCTGATGGGTTTCTACCAGTCGGGCCGGAAAGCCGGAACCTTTGATCACGGAATCGACATGGCGCTCCGGCGCCTCCTCGCGGATCCAGAGTTCCTCTACCGCAGGGAAGTAGAACCGGCAGGCGTCGCCGCCGGCAAACCGTATCGCATCACCGATCTGGAGCTGGCCTCGCGTCTGTCCTTCTTCTTATGGAGCAGCATCCCCGATGACCAGCTGCTGACGTTGGCGGGCCAGGGGAAGCTCAAGGACCCCGTCGTGCTCGAGGGGCAGGTGCGCCGCATGCTCGCCGACGCGCGTTCAGACGCGCTCGTCACAAACATCGCGGGACAGTGGCTGAACCTCCGAAGCTTGCAGACCCAGGCTCCGGTCCCGATGTCCTATCCCGACTTCGACGACAACTTGCGCCAGGCGTTCCGCCGCGAGACCGAGCTCCTGTTTGGCAGCATCGTCCAGGAGGATCGCAGCGTCCTGGATCTGTTGACCGCCGACTACACTTTTGTGAACGAGCGTCTCGCGAAGCACTACGGGATTCCGAACGTGTACGGGAGCCAGTTCCGGCGCATCACGCTCGGCAAGGAGTTCGACGTGCGTCGCGGGCTGCTGGGCCACGGGAGTCAGCTCACCGTGTCATCGCAACCCGGCAGAACGTCTCCGGTGCAACGGGGCAAATGGTTCATGCAGACCTTCCTCGGTGTGAGCCCGCCGAGTCCGCCGCCCGGTGTCGTCATCAAGATCTCCACGACCGAACGCGACGCCCACGGCGGCACCAAGAAGTCCATGCGCCAGCAGATGGAAGGACACCGGACCGTCGAACCCTGCAAGAGCTGTCACAAGATCATGGACCCGATCGGTTTCTCGTTCGAGAACTTCGACGCGACGGGAGCGTGGCGCACTGACGATGGAGGCGTCCCGATCGACTCGTCGGGCGTCCTCGTCGACGGCACCATGTTGAACGGCCTCCAGACGCTGCGCGAGGCGATGCTGCGCTACTCGCCTCAGTTCGTCCGGGTCGCGACCGAGAAGCTGCTGACGTACGCGCTCGGCCGAGGCGCGGACTACTTCGACATGCCGCTGGTGCGCGCCATCGTCCGCGATGCCGCGCCCACGAACTATCGGTACTCGTCGCTGGTGCTGGGCGTCGTCAAGAGCCAGCAGTTCCAGATGAACATGAAGGCGGCCGACACGGCCCCGCGCCAGGCCGCGCTGCAGTAATGGAGGTTCAGTCGCCATGTTTCTGACCAAAACCCACATCCCGCGCCGGACGTTTCTGCGCGGCGCCGGCACGATGCTGGCGCTGCCGTTGCTCGACGCGATGATCCCGGCGCGGGCGCTCGCGGGCCAGACGGCGGCGGCGCAGACCAAGACCCGCTTCACCGGCATTTTCGTGCCGCACGGCATGGCGCCAGGATATTGGGTTCCGGCCACAGAGGGCGCCGGCTTCGAGTTTCCGATGATCATGGGCCCGCTCGAGCCGTTCCGCGATCGCACGGTGATCATGAGCGGGCTCTGGTCGAAGTCGGCGGAACCTCCCCCGGGCGTGACCGGCGCCGATCACTGGGTCGCGTCCGCCTACTTGTGCGCCAACAAGCCGAAGAAGACCGCCGGCGCCGACATTCAGAACGGCATCACGATCGATCAGGTCATCGCGCAGCACATCGGCCAGGACACGCTGTTGCCGTCGCTGCAGCTTGGCGTCGAGGATCCGGGGGCCAACTCGAGCAACTGCGGCGAGGGCTACAGCTGCGCCTACACGAACTCGATTTCGTGGCCGAGCTCGAGCCGGCCGCTGCCGATGGAGATCAATCCTCAAGTGGTCTTCCAGCGGCTGTTCGGTGACGGCAGCACCCGGGCCGAGCGCATCGCCAGGCGCCAGGAAGATCAGAGCATTCTCGATTCGATCACGAAGACCCTCGCGCGGTTCAAGTCGAACATCGGTCCGGCCGATCGCCTCCGAGTGGATCAATACCTGGACGATGTCCGCGAGATCGAGCGGCGTCTTCAAATTGCCGCGAAAGCCAGCAATGCCGCGCCCACCGCGGCCATGCCGTACGGCGTGCCCGAGACGTTCGATGAACACATCAAGCTGCAATTCGACCTGCTGACGCTGGCGTTCCAAGGCGACATCACTCGCGTCTCCACGTTGCTGTACGCGCGCGACCTCACCGGCCGGGCGTATCCCGAAAGCGGCACGAACATCAGCTTCCACGGGGGTTCGCATCACGCGGAGGATCCGAAGCGGATCGAGGAGTACGCCAAGCTGAACCGGTATCACGTCAAGATGCTGGCCTACTTCCTGGAGAAACTGCGGAACACGACGGAGGGCGACGGCACGCTGCTGGATCACTCCGTCGTGCTCTACGGCAGCAACATGGGCAACTCGAATCAGCACCTGCACTACGACGTGCCGCACATCCTGGCTGGCGGCGCCTCGGGGCAGCTCAAAGGCGGGCGCCACCTCGCGTTCCCGTCGCGGACCGTCCCGACCGGAAATCTGCTGGTGAGCATCATGGACCTGTTCGACGTGCGCGAGGAGAGTCTCGGCGACAGCACGGGCAGACTCACGGGCCTGTAAGGACGCCCAGGGAGCAGTCATGAAGGGATCGACATTCTCGGTTTGCGTCGCGCTTCTGCTGTCAATGGCTGTCCTTCGCGCCGCGAACAGTCCGGTGGCCGACGCGGCGATGAAAGGTGACACGGCGTCCGTGCGCACGCTGCTCCGGCAGAGGGCGAACGTCAACGCGCCACAGGCCGACGGCGCGACAGCGCTGCACTGGGCCGTGCACAGAAACGACATCGAGATGGCCGACCTCCTGATCGGCGCCGGCGCGAACGTCAAAGCCGCCAACATCGAAGGGGCCACCGTGCTGTCGCTGGCCGCAACCAGCGGCAGCGCGCCCATGATCGAGCGGCTGTTGAAGGCGGGAGCGGACGCGAACGAGCGTGGACCGCGCGGAGAGACGGCGCTCATGCTGGCGGCTCGCGCCGGAACGGTCCGTGCGATCCAGCTGTTGCTGGACCGCGGCGCCGACGTCAACGCGAAGGAGACGCTGCGCGGCACCACGGCGCTGCACTGGGCGGCGGCGCAGCAGCATCCGGACGCCGTCACGCTTCTCGTCGAGCGTGGCGCCGACGTCAGCGCGCGATCGAACCCCGCCGCGGTCGGCAGGACGGCCTACCTCGCCCCGACTGTCCGGCAACGAGCCGCCCAGGTCAACGTCGAGGCGGGTGGCGCCGCGCGAGCGGGCGGCGGCCGAGGTCGCGGAGGCGCGGCGCAGGCCGAACAACCGGACTTCGACAACCTGGAGTTCTTCAGGCCACGTCAGAATGCCGAAGGCGGCGGGCTGACGGCCCTGGTGTTTGCTGCGCGAGAAGGCGATCTCGACACCGCCCGGATTCTGGTCGAGGCGGGCGCCGATGTAAATCAAACGACGCAGTACGGGTGGACCGCGCTTCTGACTGCGACGCAGAACAGGTACTACGCGCTCGGCTCATACTTGCTGGAGCACGGAGCGAACTCGAACCTCGCCAACAAAGGCGGCTGGACGCCGCTCTATCTGGCCACCGACAACCGCAACATCGAAGGCGGGGACTATCCGGTGCGGCCGGGCGATCTGGACCATCTGGACTTCATCAAGAAGCTGCTGGACCGCGGCGCGAACGTGAACGCCCGCGCAAAAGACAGCACCGAAACGCGGACGATCTTCACGATGCAGTGGCTCTACGAGGACGGCGCCACGCCGTTCCTGCGGGCGGCGCAGTCGGGCGACCTCGAGCTCATGAAGCTGCTGCTGGCGCGCGGCGCCGATCCGAAGATTGCGACGGTGAACAACGTCACTCCCCTGGCCGTGGCCTCGGGCATCGGCTGGGTCCAGGGCGTGACGTACGAGCATTCGGAACAGGACGCGTTGGACGCCGTGAAGATGTGTCTGGACCTCGGCCTCGACGCGAATGTGGCCGACACGGAAGGACGCACGGCGTTGCACGGAGCCGCGCACAAAGGCCGAAACGCGGTCGTGCAACTGCTGGTGGACCACGGCGCGAAGCTCGATGCCCGGGACAAGGGAAGTCGAGACACCGTCATCGGCGAGTTGCTGGGCCATGGTTGGCTGCCGGTCGATTACGCCGAGGGCCTGGTCAGAGTCGGCGTGCAATCGGCGATCGCGCATCCTGAGACCGCCGCGCTGCTTCGCACGCTGATGACGAAAGCGGGCATCACAATTCCGCCGCCGATTACGTCGTCGGTGTGTATTACCTCGGCCTGCAAGTAGAAGTGCAAAGTTGAAAGTTCAAGGACAGCGACAATGAAACAGAGAGTCATGATGCTCGGAGTGATTCTGCTTTCGGCCGCGGTCGGTGCGATGGCGGCGCAGGCGCCCGCCGGCCCGCAAGCGCCTGGTCTCGCGTTGACCACAACGGCGTTTCCCGATGGCGGAGAGATTCCAGCGAAGCACGTCGGGATGGACGGCGTCTCGCCGAAGCTCGAATGGACCAACGTCCCGATGGGAACGGTCACCTTCGCGCTGATCATGCACGACCCCGACGTCGCGCTTCAGAAAAGGCCCGACGACGTGCTGCACTGGCTCGCGTTCAATATCCCTGGCACATCGAGAGAATTGCCCGAAGGGATGCCGGCGGGCGCGACGATGTCGGACGGCACCATCCAGGCGAAGAACCTGAGAGGCGGCGCCGGCTACATGGGGCCAGGCGCGCCGCCTGGACCGTACCATCACTACACCTGGGAGCTGTACGCGCTCGACACGAAGCTCGATCTCAGCGCCGACGCCACGCGCGCCGATGTCCTCAGGGCGATCGGCGGACACATCCTCGGCAAAGGCGTGTTAGTGGGACGATTCCATCGGTAAGATCATTTCCCCAGGACGGGCGGTGTGACCTCGCACGGGCGCGGGTTGAACTTCGATCCGTCCGGCTCACGCTTGAAATGCGTGGTCAGCATGAACGGCTGCGTCAGATAGGCGGGGTCGTCCACGAGCGACGTGAGAATCAGCCACGCGTCGCCGTTTGGTTCGCGCGTCCGGTCGAAGAACTCCGTCAGCACGGCGTTGCCGCTGTACGGCACGCCGTTCCGGCGGAGGTATCCGGGCTTCATCTTCGTCGTCACGACCTTCAGTGATCCGCTGAGCGCCGCACCGACCGCGTTGCCGCGCCCGCCGCCGGCGGGCGCGAGGCCCTGCCCTTGCTGGACGGTTTCCCAGTCGGCGACCGACAGCCCCTGCCAGTCGGCCTGCGCCAGTGCCGGCGCCGACTTATCAAAGTGGAACAGCCGGATCTGATTGCCGTTGTCGATTTCCACTTTGAGCGTCGTGTCGTCCTGCCACGTGACGTGCAGGCGCACCGGCAGCCGCATGACGCCCGCCGCGCCAAACGCACGGCACTGTTCGCCGCCGGCGATGTCTTTGGCCGGATCCCACGTGTCGGCCGCCTTCGTGCCGTCGGCGTTGAGCGGCACGCTCGCGTAGTCGCCCTTGGGCGGCGTCACCATCCGAAAGCGCCAATCCTCGGTAATCGCCGCGGCCCAGTAGCCGGTCAGATCCACGGGCGCGGCGGCTTTCGGCGTCGACGGCGCTTGCGGGGCGGCGCCGCGGCCCTGCGCGAGAGCAACGGCGGGTAAACCAGCGACGAGCGCGAAAGCGATGAGCGTGTTTTTCATGCGGCTACTTTTTCCCGGCGACGCGGAGCTCGTTGAAGACCGTCTCGAGAAACATCTCGCCGGTCCATTCCTTCCGCGTTCCATAAATGCCGTCGTACTCCAGCATCGGCTTCGCGGCCTTCACCTGTTCGAGCGTCATGTTCTTCTTCACCATGTCGCGCACGCGGTCGCGGATGATCGTCAGCATGTCGCGGTACTCGAGGACATCGGCCTCGTTGCCGATGCGCCCGTGGCCCGGGACCACGCGTGTGCCGCCCATCTGGTTGCGCTCGGGAACGGTGATGTCGAGGATCCTGTTCAGCGCGTCGAGCTCGCCAGCAACGGTGCCGCCCTTCGCGACGTCGATCACCGGATAGCCGTCCGTGCGGAAGATGTCGCCGGTGCTGAGGACGTCCGAGCCCCGGAAGAACACCAGGACGTCGCCGTCGGTGTGCGCCTTTGGCTGAAACAGCAGCTGCACGGCCTCGCCGTTGGCGTAGAAGTCCTTCTTCGGCGTGAAGAAGCTCGACTCGGGGAGCGCGCCGCCGGTCAGCGCCGGAAACGCCGGCGTGCCTTTCATCATCCGGTTGAGCGCGTTCTCGTGCGAGATAACCAGGATGCCGGTGTTCGCCGTGCCGCCGCCGTTGCCCGCCGCCCCGTTGGTGCCGCCGGACGCTTTGACGATCGCGCTATTGCCGCCGACGTTGTCGGCGTCCGCGCTCGTGTTCACGAGATAGCGCAGCGGCTTCTTCGTCAGACGACGCGCGGCCGCGACCATCTTCTCGCCCTGCCCCGGCGCCCCGGCGTCCACGAACGTCACGCCCTCCTCGCCAATCTGCAGCGTGACGTTGGCGCCGCCGCCAACGAGCATGTAGACGCCCTTCTGCACGTGCAGGATTTCAATGCCGTCCACCTTCACGATTTCAGGCCACGGTTCGGCGAGTGCTCTCGAGGTCGGCTGCTGCGCACCGACTCGCGGCGCGGCGGCCGCGGCAAGCGCCAGCGAAAGCGCGATGGCGAGCGCGCGCGAGCTCACTTCGACACCTGCCCGGCCGGCGCCATGACGGCGAGCATCTGGCGCAGCTTCAGCTCGTACTCGGGGTAGATCGTCTCCTTGCCGCCCTGCGTCGCCTCGAACGGCAGCCCGTGTTTCTTCGCGTACCCATCCTGCCTGGTCCCGAGCGGGTAGTGCGGCACGTAACCCTGCGGGTGGCCCGCCACTTCGTCCACCACTTCAAAGATGAACCGCTGGTCGAGTGTGATATTCGACGTGCGCACCCACTGCGACGTGCGGATGAACGGCTCCTCGAGGTACACGGGATCGTCGACGATCGTGACGAGCGTGAGGTAGTCGCCATGGCGGATGAAGTGCTCGGTCATCGTCGCGTGGGCGCTGCTCGCGACGCCGTTGCGCTGGATGACGCCGTACTTCATGTGCGTGGTCGTGATCGTCAGCTGATTGCCTTCGAGCTTCCCTGTCGAGAATCCATCCCAGGTGTGCTCGGCGTACTCGGAAGGATGCGGCCGGCCGTCCATCCAGATCACGCGGTCGTCGCGGCCGAACACGCCTTCGAGCGTGTACGCGACCAGCGTCTGCGTCACCGGATCGTTGATCTTGTTGATCCGCATGTTCGGGCCCGGACCGCGCATGAAGTACTGCGCCGGGTGCGGCTTGGCCATCTGCTCGGGCAGCGAGAGGATCGACGCGTCCCAGCTCGAGGCTTTTTGCCGGACGGCCGGGTTGATCGGCAGCCCCGTGTAGTCGCCGAGCTCGGCGCCGGGTCCGCGATGCGGCTGGTCTTCATGAACGCGGGCCGCCCATTCGCCCGATATGTCGACCTGGGCAAAGACGGGAGCGGCGGCCAACAGCGCGGCCAGTGTCATCAGCCCGCCGCGTAGGGATCGTCTGGACATGAACTGCCTCCGTGGGTTCCTGGCCGTCAATTCTACGCCGTTGCTTGTCTTGATTCCGGCTTTCCACTATCGTCTGCCCCATGCGCCAGCTTCATCCGCGCCGGTTTCTCGGCGCCGCGGTTCTTGCCGTCCTGTGCGCGTCGCCCGCCTTCGCGCAGGCCGACTTCGCCGGCCACTGGGCGCCGCTCTTTCACGAGGATCATCCGGAACGCATTCCCGGCCCCGAACTGGGCGACTACCTCGGCATCCCGCTGAGCGAGGCCGGACGCCTCCGGGCCGACAGCTACGACGCCGATCGCATTTCGGTCGTGCAGGAGTACGAGTGCCGGCCGCACGCCGGCGACTACATGATGCGCGGCCTGTCGAACATGCGCATCGACGCGGTCCGCGATCCGGTGACGAACCGTCTTATCGCGTTCCACCTGCGCATGGGGTTTCAGGAGATGGAGCGGACCATCTATCTCGACGGCCGCGCGCGCCCGTCGGCGAACGCGCCCCACACGTGGTCCGGATTTTCACTGGGCGCGTGGCAGGACAACGTGCTGAACATCTCCACGACGCACCTCAAGGAAAACTACATCCGCCGGAACGGCATCGCCGCCAGCGACAAGCGGACGTTCACGGAGCACTGGGTACGGCACGGCAACTACCTGACCGTCGAGACGGTGATCACCGATCCGGTCATGCTGACGGAGCCGCTCGTGCGCAGCCAGACGTGGGTGCTCGATCCGACGCAGCAGATGGGCCGCGACATCTGCGAGACAGTCCCCGAGGTTCCCAAGGCCGCCGATTACGTGCCGCATCATCTGCCTGGCACCAATCCGTTCCTGCACGAAGTGGCCGACTGGTACGGGTTGCCCGTTGAAGCCACTCACGGCGGCGCCGACACGATGTACCCGGAGTACCGGAAGAAGATGGGCAAGCCGGCCAATCCTCCGCCGGCCATCTGCGTTCGGTACTGCAATTGCGGCCTCAACGGCGGCGGCTGCAACCTTAATTAGTGGAGCACGCGATGCGTCGAACTTCTCTCGCGTCTCTCACCGCGGCGGCCGTCATCGCCGTCATCACCAGCGGGGCCGTGTCGACGCTGCTCGCACAGCAGCCCGCGGCGCTCGAAACGCTGAAAGTGCAGGGCAACGTCTACGCCATCTTCGGCGCCGGCGGCAACGTCACGGTGCAGATCGGGAACGACGGCGTGCTGCTGGTCGACACCGGGCTGGCGGGCAACGCGAGCGCGCTGCTCGCGGAAGTCCGCAAGCTGTCGAACGGCCCGATCCGCTTCATCGTCAACACCCACTTCCATCCCGATCATGTCGGCGGCAACGCGGCGCTCTCGGGCCTCCCGCCCGACCCGCGCGGCGTCGCGCCGGAACGCGCGGCCGCGGCAACTGTCGTCGCCGACCCGCTGCAGCCGCTCAACATCATCGCGCACGAAAACGTGCTGAACCGCATGACGAAGGCGCTGCCGCCGCTGCAGCCGGGCCAGACCGGCGGATCGGAGCGGCTCCGCGGCATGCCGATTGACGAGTACTTCGCGCCGACCAAGGACATGCGCTTCAACAACGAAGCGGTCGTGCTGTATCACGAGCCGAAAGCACATACCGACGGCGACACCGTGGTCCTGTTCCGCGGGTCCGATGTCGTCAGCGCCGGCGACATCTTCACGCCCGGCGCCTACCCGTTCATCGACGTGGCGAACGGCGGCAGTGTGGCCGGCGAGATTGCCGCGCTCAACCATATCCTGCAGCTCGCAGTGCCGGGACACACCGAGGAGGCCGGCACCTACATCGTCCCCGGCCACGGCCGCATCTGCGATGAAGCCGACCTCGTCGAGTTCCGCGACATGATCGTCATCGTCCGCGACCGCGTGCAGGACATGATCAACAAGAAGGCGACGCTCGATCAGATCAAGAGCGCGCGGCTCACGCGCGATTACGATCCCGGATACGTGATGCCGACCAGCTTCGTGAAGGCGGATCAGTTCGTCGAAGCGGTCTACAGAAGTCTGACCGCGCCCGCGAGGCAACGGTAGTGTCCGCCTTCAGGCGGACCGTGAAATTCATGAAACGCGCGCTCATCGTTCTCGCTCTTGTCGCTGGTTTGCCCGCCTTCGCGTCTGCGCAGGGACGAGGCGGCCCGCCGCAACCGCCGCGGCCGCCCAAAGACGCGGCGCCCGTCGATCTCACCGGCTACTGGGTGTCGCTCGTGACCGAGGACTGGCGCTGGCGGATGGTGACGCCGCTCAAGGGCGACTCGGCGAGCATTCCGGTCAATCAGGCGGCGAAAAAGATCACGAACGAGTGGGACCCGGCCAAAGACGAGGCCGCGGGAAACCAGTGCAAGGCGTACGGCGCGGCCGCGATCATGCGGATGCCGGGCCGGCTTCACATCACGTGGGTGGACGACAACACGCTGAAGGTGGAGGCCGACGCGGGCACGCAAACGCGAGTACTTCATTTTGGCGGCAAGGCGCCGGCCACTGAGAAGCCGAGCTGGCAGGGCTACTCCGTTGCGCGCTGGGAAGCGGGCCTCACTCCCGTCGGCGGACAACTCCCGCTTGGCCTGGGCCCGCGTCAGAGCACGCGGTCGCGCTCGCTCGAGGTCGTGACGACGAACGTGAAGGCCGGGTATCTGCGCAAGAACGGCGTGCCCTACAGCGACAAGGCGACGGTCACGGAGTACTTCGAACGATTTACCGAGCCCGACGGCAACGATCACCTGATGGTGATGACCGTGGTGACCGATCCCGAGTATCTCGCGGTCCCGTTCGTCGTCACCTCGGACTTCAAGCGCGAAGCGGACGGGTCGAAGTGGGATCCGACGCCCTGCACGTCGCGCTAGCGTGCGGTTGTTCATCGCCGTTGCGCTGCCGGAACAGGTGAAGGACGCGATCGAAAAGGCGCAGGAAGAATTGCGCGGCGCGCTGGCCGAGCGATCCGTTCGCTGGACAAAGCGCGGGCAGTTTCACCTCACACTGAAATTTCTCGGCGACGTGGACCCTCAGCGTCTCGACGCGCTGACGCACGCCGTGGGCCGCGCCTGCGAGGGATTCGGCAGTCTTCAGTTGCGCGCCGGCCGGATTGGCGGCTTTCCCGATCTGCGCCGTCCGCGGGTGGTCTGGACCCGAGTGCACGACGAACGGGAGCGGCTGCCGGCGCTCCAGCGCGCGGTGGAAACGGCCGTGGCCGGGTTTACCGCGGAAACGCCCGAAGGCGCGTTCACCGGACATGTCACGCTCGGACGATGCAGGACGATAAAGCGTTCGCAGGCTGAGATTCTCGCGACGCTGGCCGGGGGCATGGTGAACAGGTCGTTCGGCCAGTGGACAGCGGACCGGATCGAGATCATCCGGAGCGAGATGGCGCCGGAGGGATCGCGTTACACCACCGTGGCCGAGATTCCGCTGGGGCCCGTTACTGTGAAATGACGTAAGTGTTGGCGGAGGGAGAGGGATTCGAACCCCCGGAACCGTTTCCGGTTCAGTGGTTTTCAAGACCACCGCCATCGACCACTCGGCCATCCCTCCGCGTCGGCACAATCTTAAGGGATTCTGCGCGGCTTCGCTCTTTCATCCCGGTCCGTCAATCAACCGCGTGTCGCGCGGCGTGTCGCATCGGGCGAGTCCATCGCCATGTCTTCGCTTGGCTTCGCCGCGACACGGTGGCATCGTGTGGGCGGTGCGATCAGTCGGCGCGCCCCTCACGTGGGAAGAACGGCTGTTCGCGGCGACGGACCGCCTCGCGCTCGTCGCGGACGTCTTTGCCCTCATGGCCGCGCAATCCGCCGAGGGCAGCTATGGAACGCTGTCTGCCGATGCGGCGCGCACGCTCGCGCGCGGGTGCCAACACCTCCTCGGTGAACTCCATGCACTGCGACGCCAGTTACCGCTGGAAGTGCTCAACCAGACGAGCCCTCGGCGATAGCGGGTGTCGTCGAGCAGCAGCACAAAACAACGGCGGGGCCACGGCGGTTCGGGAGTCCATCGCCCTGTCTTCGCTTGGCTTCGCCGCGCCACGATGGCATCGTCGTGCCGACGCCATCAGCACACCGTCGTCCGCGGCGGTGAGCAAGGGACGCTATGGAGCAGGTGGCAGGAAGTAACCCGGGCGGGCTGTGATGTCCGCGCGACCGCGTACTGTCCAATAATTCGATCGAGGGCGCGCGGAAGTACGCGTCAGTTTGAGAGTTAGTTCGTCGTCGGTTAGACCCGCGGTTAACGCAGCCGGTCGAACTCCTCCTGCACACACGCAGCCGCCGAAGGATCCTAAAGAAGAGCGGCGGACCAATGTCACGCCCCCCATGCAGTGGAATGGTCACCGACCGACCCATCGTTCGTGACTGCCGGTCTGACGACGCCGCACGAACCCGAGCGCGGCCGCCGCGCGCTGAAACTCGCGCGCCGTCGCGCTAGGCATGCACGATTTCGGTCGTGTCCTTCGGAAGGGCGAGCCCGCGGTCCTGATGCTCCTGGGCAATCAACGCGAACACCTGCCCGAGCTCGGCCAGCGCCGCCTCGCGGGTGTCCATCAATGCGTAGCAGCCTCCAAGGGCGGGGATCTCCGCGACCCAGGATCCATCGTCCTGTCGGTACAGCACGACCTTGTAGTCATCAAAACTCATGGCTCGATTCTACGGCTCGCCATGCCTGGCTCGCGGAGGCACGTTCTGCGCCGTTCGGCTTGGCGACCAGCTCCGTGACGATGTAGGGGGAGCCGTCGTGGGTGCCGATGTCGTAGATGGCGATGATGTTCGGGGGGTTCAGTCGGCTCGCGGCGCGCGTATCGCGGCCGCGGTAGACCTCACCCATGCCGCCGGCGCCGAGGGGAGCAAGGATTTCGTACGGGCCGAGTTTCGTTCCCGCGGTTAACACGTGAGCACGCCAATCTGCAATTTCATCGCGCAGGCAGACGAGCCTTGAGCTCCTCGAACCAGTTGATGACCACGATCATGCTGGCCGATGCCGTCGTCTCTAGTCCGCGAGGCCGCATGAGGCCGAAACAGCCGCGCGCATCATTCTTGCGGAGCACAACGCGCGTCGCCACCGCGTTCATCCGCGCGACGAAGCCAACGTCCACGCAGCCGCGGGGACGGATTATGCCAGGCGAAGGTTTGCCGTCATCAGAAGTCGACGGTGACATTGAACCGCGCAAACCGCGGATTCAGCACCGTCGACGGCGCCAGCCACGTCGCGCCGTTGGTGACCGGATCGTAGGTCTGGTTGTACACCGTTCCCGTATTGCTGTTGAACAGGTTGTAGAAGTCGATCGCGATGTTCGTCCGGGTCCGGCCGACTCTCAGGATCTTGCCGGCGCGGATGTCGACTGAGTTGAGGCGATCGGGAAACAGGTGTCCCTGCGGCAGGAGGTTGACGGTCTGGAACGCCAGACCCGGCACGAGCGGGCGTCCCGTCTGCGGCTGCAGAATCGCGCTCGAGACGTTGTAGTTCGCCGCCAGCGAATTGCCGTTGCTCGCGACCGAGGTCCCCGCAGGCGCCACGGCCGGCAGCGAGCGCAACGATCCGCTCACGAGGACGTCGACTCTCGGAATCGTGTACGACGCGAGGCCGCGAATGCTCGTCAGCCAATCCTCGCTGACGGCGCACATGCCCAGCTGCTGCCCGTTGAACAGTGCCCCGGCGGTCGTGTACAGCTCCGGAAGTTTGTTCGCAACGGCGCAATAGTCGCGCACGCCGCGGCCGCCGCTCGACCCGAGCTGCACGAACAGCCGATTCGCCAGCCGCGCGCTCACCTGCGCGTCGACGCCGTGCCAATAGGTGGTCACGTCGCCGTAATCGCTCGCGAACGTGAAGTAATTGTCGGTCGCGCCGAGCGCCGATCGCGCGTTGCGCGTGAGGAACGGCACCGGATAGCCGCCGCCGTTCGGCAGATTCGGGTTCGACGGCGCCGCGATCGTCACCTGATCGAAATCCTGCGGGCCGAGCGCCAGGTTGTCGGTAAAGAAGAAATTGCCCCACGACCGGCGGTTGTAGCTGATATCCAGCGCGACCCGCGGCACGATCTGCTGCTGCACGGCGACGCTGAACTGCCAGTCGTAGTTCCGGATGCCCCATCCGTGCTGCACGTCGGGGTTCACCCGCACGGTCACGAAGGGGTTGCCGAAGTTGGAATTGTTCCAGACGCCGCAGTTGTCGCCGCCCGATGCGACGTTGTTCTGCGCCGCCGGATTCATGAGATTGCAATCGGGAATGAAATTGCGGTTGCCGTCGGTCCAGCTGCGCGCCGTCGTCTGCTGGAAATTCACCGCCGGATTGTTGGTCGTGTAGAGGCCCCCGTTCTGGGCAGTCTCCAGGTATTTGCTGACGTTCACCTTCACGGACGTCTTGCCGTTCCCGAAGAGATCGTACGCCACGCCCATTCGCGGCGTGATGTCGTTGAAGCCCGTGACGCCGTCCTGACGCGGGAAGATGTAGGCGCTGCCGAACCGATTGTCGGCGAGGATGCCGTTTTCGCCCTCAGGGAACCAGCTCCACGCGTGCTCATATCGGACCGCGGCCTGCAGCGTGAGACGCCGATGCGTCCACTGATCCTGGGCGTACAAGCCGTCGTATCGCGTGCGGTTGCTCTGAATGTGCGGCCCGATGCGCATCGTGAACTGCGTGGGCGCTCCGTTGTTGAACGTGTAGCTCAGCTGGTTGTCGACGTTCTGGATCTGACGGTACACCTCGTACGCCGCCTGGTAGCCGACCTTGAAGCTGTGGGCGCCGGTCACGTACGCGAGCGACGCCCGCCACACGTTGTGCTGCTGATTGTTGGAGGCAGCCGACGACCACCCTCGATACGTAAAGTTGGGGACTGGAACGCCGGCGGCCGTGCTCTGCTCGGTCACGGCGGCGAGACCCGTCGCCGCGCCCGGCGGAATGTAGCCGCCCCACTTGCTGCTGAACGAGGAGACGCCGGCCTCGAACAGCAACCGGGACGTGAGCGGCGACGACCACGTGGCCTGTGTGATTTTTTCCCGATCGGGCCACATGTTGCCCGACTCGGGCGACGTCGTCGGGGTGCCGAGGGCGACCCAGTCGTCGCCGCGGTCGCGGCAGCGATCGCCCGCGTTGACGAGCGCCGACCCGGCGCAGTTCGCCTGGTATTCCCAGTAGAACCCCACCTTGTTCCGCGGCGTGAGCTGACTGGTCAGGCGGATCGCCTCGATCTTCTTGTCGGCCGCCGACCGCGCTTTCACGTTCGGATCCTTCAGGTAGTTCCACTTCGCCGCGTCGCCGGCGTTCGCGTTGGCATAGATCCCGGGAATGTCCTGCTGGGACCCGTAGGTGCGCACGTTGTTGAAGAACCACAGCCGGTCGTGCCTGACCGGACCGCCGACCGCGAGGTTCGTGTCGTAGTTCTTGATGAGTCCCGGCGGCTCCGTGATGCCGAAGCCGCGCAGTCGATCGTCGAGGTTGCTCGCCTGCGACCACTTGCCCGCGGTGCTGGCGAACGCGGTGCCGCTGAACGTGTTGCCGCCGGTCTTGGGAATGATGTTGAACGCCGGCCCTCCACGGTCGACCTCGCCCATGCCGCCAGCGACGGTCACCTGGACCTCCTGCGCGTTCACGAAATCGTAGGCAAAGCTCGACACGCCGCCGCCGCCGAACGCCGACCCGACGTTCATGCCGTCGACCTGGACCGTGCCTTCCTGGCCGCGTCCGCCCCGCGACGTGAAGAAGAAATTTGTGGCGGTGCCGGTAATCGACTGGGTGGAATTCACGTCAAGGGTCAACGACTGGACGCCGGGCACCAGCGCCAGGATGTTGCCGTAGGTGCGTGTGGCGGGGACCGCGGCGAGCACCTCGTTGGAGAGCACGACCTCGCGTTTCGTGCTCGTCTGGATGTCGACGACCGGCGTCTCGCCGGTCACCGTGACCGTTTCGGTGACGGCGCCGACTCGCATGTCGGCATTGATGGTCGTCACGCCGGCGCCCGCCAGTTCGATGCCCTCACGCTTGACTATGGCGAACCCCGACAGCGTGAACGTCAGGCTGTAGGTGCCAGGCTTCAAATCCACAATGCGGTATTGGCCGGTCCCGTCAGTCACGACCGTGCGTGACTTCTCAATGAGCACCGGACTTGAAGCTTCGACATTCACCCCCGGCAGGATGGCGCCCGACGAATCCCTGACGATGCCTGCGACCGCTGGTTGGGAGAATGCGGGCGTCGACAGAAGAAATACCGCCGCGATGAGAGCTGATCCCGTCGCCAGTGCGCGCATCGATGGCCTCCTATCTCTGCTCTGTGCCGTCACGTTCGGGAGGGTGTGGGTCGTTCGGTGCCTAGCCTAAGACAAAGGCGACAGGCAATCAAGCAACTGCGCTTCGCGGTCCCGCGACCAGCATGGCCTGCTGCTGCTCGCGAAGACGACGATCGGGCGGAAGTTCTAGCCTCTCGTCGGCGACTCGTCCAGCAAGACCACGTCGGGATGATGGCGCTGGAAGTACTGCAGCTCCCATTCCGACGCAAACAGGAGCACCGGCCGCTCCTGCCGGTCCGCCGCCACCACGCTCTGCCCTCCAGGCAACGGCGTTCGCCCCGTCCAATTCCCACACCATCGAGCCGCCGTGTACCCTGCGGGCTCGATGTCAACGGCCACGCCGTACTCGGTGCGAAGGCGGCTGGCAATCACGTCGTACTGCAGCGCCCCAACGACGCCGACAATCGGCTCGCGGCGACCGGCAACGGTGTAGAACACCTGCATCAGCCCCTCTTCCTCCAGCTGCCTCACGCCCTCGTCGAACTGCTTGTAACGGGCGTCCCGCAGGCGGATGCGGCCGAAGTGCTCTGCCGGAAAACGCGGCAGATCGGGAAATCGCACGGGCGCGCCGGAGTGGAGCGTGTCGCCGATCGCGAACTGTCCAGGGTTGACGAGACCGATGATGTCGCCCGCGTAGGCGACGTTGATCGTCTCGCGGTCGCGGCCGAAGAACCGGTACGCGCGCGACGCCTTGATCGACTTCCCCAGCCGGCTGTTGGACACGACCATGTCCTTCGTGAAGCGGCCGGAACAGACGCGGACAAACGCGACCCGGTCCCGATGGCGCGGATCCATGTTCGCCTGGATCTTGAACACAAAACCGGTGAAGCGTTCATCAGTGGGGGCGATGATCCCGGCATCACTCTGGTGCGGCTGCGGTGGCGGCGCCAGATCGACGAGCGCCTGAAGGAACGGCTCCAGACCGAAGTTCGTCAACGCGCTGCCGAAGAACACGGGCGTCTGCCGCCCCGCGCGATACGCCTCCACGTCGAACGGCTCGCCGGCCTCGCGGACGACGTCCAGCGACTCGCGAAAATGCGCGAACTGCTCCTCGCCGATCATCTCCCGCGCGGCCGGATCGTCCAGCGACGACAGCTCGACCGGCGCCCGATACTGCCCTTGCGCCTCGCGTTCGTATCGACGCAGCGTCTGTCCCTGGATGTCGTACACGCCGCGAAACCGCTCGGCGCTGCCGATCGGCCAGTTCACCGGCGCGGCGGCGATCCCGAGCGTGCGCTCGATGTCATCGACGAGCGCGAGCGGGTCGCGTGCCGGCCGGTCGAACTTGTTGACGAACGTGAGGATCGGCAGCCGGTGACGCCGGCACACCTCGAAGAGCTTGCGGGTCTGGTCTTCGACGCCGTTCGCCGCGTCAATGACCATCACGACGCCGTCGGCGGCGAGGAGGGCGCGATAGGTGTCCTCGCTGAAATCGTTGTGACCGGGCGTGTCGATCAACGACAGGCGCCGACCCTGCAGCTCGAATTCGAGCGCCGCGGACGTGATCGAGATCCCGCGCTCCTGCTCGAGCGCCATCCAGTCCGACGTGGCGTGGCGCCGGGAGTGGCGCCCGCGGACGGCGCCGGCGAGCTCAATCGCGCCGGCGTACAGGAGCAGCTTTTCCGTCAGCGTCGTCTTGCCCGCGTCGGGGTGAGAAATAATCGCGAAGGTGCGCCGCCTCGCCACCTCCCGCTCGAGCTCGGCGAAGGCGGACGCGCCGGCGGCGTCCTGAAGGTCCGCCGGGCCAGGCGTGGACACAGGGATCACTCCTTCACTGTACCGTAGTGTCCCACGGCTCCGAGCCTCGACGCCGGCACGGGATCGCCGTCCCGAGCCGGGCCTACCTTTTATATATAGGCATGCGACTGGGCACGAAGTGAAGCCACGGGCCCGATGGGTCCTGATCTGGGTTCAGCCGAGCAATGGGACACTACGCGCGCGACCGTCGCACCAAGACGATCGTCGTACAATGACGTTCTTCACGTCCATGCAGTGCATGAAATAGAACCGCGAGAGGGGAGTCATGTTGCGACGACGAACGGAAATCATCGGCGTGTTGATGCTGCTCGGATTGGCGTCAGCGGTGCTCGCGCAGCAGGCGCCGCGGCGGTCCGTGCCGATGCGGCCCGCGCTCTTCTTCAGCGAATCGTGGCAGCCGCTCCCGACGCCGCCCGACGATCACGGGGCCTGGCCAGCGTCGCAAGGCGCCGTCTCGAATCCGAATCTCGAGCTGACGCTGTACGGAACCTCCGGCAAAGAGATTCAGCTCGTCGCCGGCCCCGGCACCAGCAATGTCGTGCCGAACAACCTGTGGACCGGCACCACAACATCGCCGAGCGCGGCGGCGCTGCGCGACCGTCGCCGCTTCGTGGACCTCAGTGTGCCGCTCGCGAAAATTCGCTGGGTGGTCCGCACGTCCGGCTTCCACCAGGCGTGGCCGATCGTGAAGCTCGCCGACGGCACGTGGCTGGCCGGCGATCGCCCGTCGGCGCTGCAGGCCGATTTCAACGAGACCGAGATCACGCCGTCCGATCTGCGCTGGCTCACGCTCGATATCGCGCGCGTGGTCACGGTCGGGACCTGGATCGAGCATCCCGATCTGAGGAAAGTGGACGCGATCGGCTTTGCCGACCTGATGCCCGGCAGCGGACACGGTGCCGGCGGCTACATCAACGTCGGGCGCCTCGAGGTGTACGGCACGCCCGTCCCGCGCTAGCCGAAGGGCCGCCCTCTCGCGAGAGCGGCCCTCAGAAGAAACGAACGCTGACTCTCGATATCAGAAGTCGATCTGCACGCCGATCTTCATGAAGCGCGGCGTCAACACCGACAACGGGGCCAGCCACGCCTGCGATCCCGTCGTCGCCGCCGGGTTGAACGACTGGTTGTAGGTCAGGATCGCGGCCGAATTAGTGACATTGTAGATGTCGATCCCAATCGTGTTTCGCGTCCGACCGAAACGCAGGATCTTCGCAAAGCGCATGTCGAGGGCGTTGACGCGATCGCCCCAGACCTGACCCGGCGCGACCAGATTGATCGGCACGGTGTTGCCGACGATTGCGGCCGGCCGGCCGAGAGCCGCCGACACGGTCGCCACAGGTGCATTCCAATTGGCGGCCAGCGCGGCACCCTGATCGCTGCGGAACGTCCCGCTGATGAGCACGTCGATCTTCGGCATGGTGTAGCTTCCGAGGGCCGTCACTTTCGTGACGAGCCCTGGATCGCTGTGGCAGTACGGATTGCCGACGCCCACGGCGGGGCTGACGCCGGCGGCGCCGATGGTGAGTTCCGGCAGCTGCGCACGCACGGCGCAGTTGTCCTGAACCGTCTTGCCGGCGTTGATGCCGCCCTGGAACGTCAGGCCCGCACCCAGCCGCGCGCTGACGTTGACCAGCATGCCGTTATAGCGCTGATACTGCTCGCCGAAATCGCCGGCCAGCGTGATGTTGTTGCTCGTCTGGCCGAACTTGCTCTGCACGACGTTGTACAGGCCGCCAACGGTGTAGCCGCCGCCGCCCGGCAGTCGCGCGTCGGAAGGCGCCGCGATGCTGAAACCCGTAAAATCTCCCGGGCCGACGAGCAGGTTGTCGGTCACCGTGAAGTTGTTCAGCCATCGGCGGAAGTAACCGGCTTCGACCGACACGCGCGGGAGGACCTGCTGCTGGATCGACACGCCGATCTGCCAGTCGTTGGAGCGGACGCCCCAGCCCTCGAGGATCTTCGGGTCGATGGCGGCTGTCGTCAGGGCCGTGGTGCCAAATGTCTGAGCACTTCCCGCGCCGCAGACATCACCGCCCGACGCCGTCAGATTCTGCGCCAGCGGATTCCGCAGGTCGCAGTTCGGCACGAAATTGTTGTTCGAGTCGGTCCAGCTCCGCGCGGTCGTCGTCGCGATGCGGCCGATCGGGTTCGACAGGATGTAGTTGTTGTTGTTGCTCGTCGGCTCGAGGTACTTGCCGAAGTTCACTTTCATGGATGTCTTCCCGTTGCCGAACAGGTCGTATGCGAAGCCGCCGCGCGGCGACAGATCCTTGTACCCGGTCACGCCGGGCGTTTGCGGGAACGTGATCGGCGAGGACAGGAAGGCCGACGCCGGGATCTGCTGCTCGGGGAAAAGGCTCCAGTTCCGGTCGAACCGCAACGCGCCCTGAAGCGTCAGGCGTCCGTGCGTCCACTGGTCCTGCACGTAGAAGGACATGTTGCGCGTCCGATAGCTCGTGGTGAACGGCAACAGGCTCTGCGTCAGCGAGATCGGCGTCCCGTTGCTGAGGGTGTAAAGGAGGTTGAGGTCGTTCGTGTGATTTTCCAGATCCGAGACCAGCGCCACGCCGCCATACCCGATCTTCAGGTTGTGGGCGCCCGTCACGTACGACATCGAGCCTCTCCACGTGTACTGCGCGTCCCAACTGTGTCCCCAGTTCGCCGAGCGATAGGTCAGGTTCGGGATGCCGCCGTTGAGCGAGCACCCGGCCGCGCACTGCTCGGTGACTCGCGCGAGACCTCGCGTGGTGTTGCCTGGGCTCTCGTAGGGCCCGAAGGGCGCCTGGTACGCGCCGAACCCCGCCTCGAACAGCAGGCGGTTCGTCACCGGCGAGGACCAGGTCAGCAGCCGCACACGCGGGTGGTCATACAGGTATCCACCGATCTCGGGCGAGGTCGTCGAGCTCAAGCCGCCGAGTCCAAGCGGACCGTACACCGCGCCAGAGTCCGGCTGATTGCGACATCCATCGCCGCTGGTGCCGAACGTCGATCCATTGCACGGATGCTGTTCGTCCCAGTGGATGTTGAACTTGTTCCGGGCTGACGCCTGGTACGTCAGACGCACGACGTAGAGCCGCCAGCTTTCGGCGCCTTGCACCTCACGCGTCGGATCGGCCACGTACAGTCTCTTGGTGGGATCGCCGGCATTCAGGTTGGGAAAGATGTTTGGAATGGACCGGTACTGTCCCTCGTCGCGCGCCGTCACGTAGTACCACAGGCGGTCCTTCTTGATGGGTCCGCCGATACCGAGCGTGAAATCCCACTGCCGGAGCAGCTGTCCCGGCTTGGTCAGGCCCGCCGTCTGCAGTTGGTCGCTGTAGTTGCTGCCGACCATCCCCTTGCTGACGCCGGACAGATACGCGGCGCCCTTGATTGTGTTGCCGCCGCTCTTCGGAATGATGCTGAGCGATGGGCCGCCGACTTCGACTTCACCCAGGCCACCAGAGGTCGTCGTCACCACCTCCTGTGCGTTCGAGATGTCGGCCACATACGTCGACACGCCGCTGCCGCCGAGTCCGGCGCCCGCATTCAGGCCGTCCACCTGCATGCGGCCCTCATTGTTGCGCCCGCCAGCGCCACCGAACACCGTCATCTGCGGCGTCACCTGAATGTCCGTCGGTCCACCACCGGTAGTGACGATGCCAGGAATCAACAAGGCCGTCGCTGCCCATGATCGCGCGGTCGGGATGGCCGTCATCAGCTCGTTGCTGATCGTGGTCTGACGTCGAATGCTCTGCGTGTCGACAATGGGTGTTTCACCGCTGACAGTGATTGTTTCCGACACGCCGCCCACTTTCAGGTCGGCATTGACCGCGGCCGTGAACGTGCCGGTCAGCTCGATGTCCTCGCGCTTGATCGTGCTGAACCCCGCCAGCGTGAACGTCACCGTATAAGTGCCCGGCAGCAGGTTGATGATGCGGTACTGCCCGTTGCCGTCGGTAATGCTCGAACGGGTTTTTTCGATGAGGACCGGGCTGGCGGCTTCCACCGTCACACCGGGGAGCACGGCGCCCGACGCATCCTTGACGACGCCGGCAATGGTGGCCTGGGCGCGGGCCGCGACGGGGAGCAGAAGCAGCGCAGTCACGGCACACACAGCGAGAAAACCCTGACGCATGTGAGATTCCTTTCGTGTCATCTTGAGGTCAAGCACTGCGTAAGTAGAACCCCTTCTTGAAAGAAGTCAACAGGAAAGCAGACAATCGCCATGAGGCTGGACGTTCGGCCGGCTATTCTGGATCGGCGACGAACCGGTACCCGACACCGCGGACCGTCTGAAGATGCCGCGGGCTCGCCGGGTCGTCCTCGATATAGCGCCGGAGGCGCACGATGAAATTGTCGATCGCGCGCGTATCGGTGTCCTCGTGGACGCTCCACACTTTCTCCAGAATCTCCTTGCGCGACACCGGACGGCCGGCGTTCTGCGCCAGGTAGCGCACCAGCGCCGCCTCCATCACCGTCAGCGGCATCCGCTTGTCGCCCACGTGGATTTCCATCTGCTCGAAATCGATCCGCTTGCCGCGGAATGACAACTGCGCCGCGACTGGCGGCGTTGGCGACGCAGCCTGCTGCCGGAACCACTCGCGCCGTCGCAACAACCCGCACACGCGGGACAGGAGAATGGGCAACTCGAACGGTTTGGCCAGATAGTCGTCCGCGCCCGCACCGAAGCCGCGCAGCACGTCTTCCGACCGTCCACGCGCGGTCAGCATGAGCACCGGGACAAATTGGCCCGTGCGGCGCCACTCCGAGACGACCGCGAACCCGTCGATGCCGGGCAGCATGACGTCCAGGATGACGAGGTCGTAGCTCCGCTCGGCGGTCAAACGCTGGAGCGCCTCTTCGCCGTTATCGACAAGGTCGACGTCGTAGCGCTCGGCTTCGAGGTTGAAGCGCAGGCCGGCCGCCAGGTGCGGCTCGTCTTCGACGAGGAGAATTCGGCTCATTGCGTCGCCGTCATCGGCATGACTGGCAGGCTCGCGGCGATGGGCAACTGCACGACGAATGTGCTGCCCTGGCCGGGGCCGTCGCTCTCCGCGTACACCTTCCCGCCGTGGCCCGCGACGACGGAGCGGACGATGAAGAGCCCCAGCCCCGTGCCTTTGATCCGCGTCGCCATGACGCCAGGGATGCGGTAGAAGCGCCCGAAGATCCGCGTGCGCTCGGACGGCGAGATGCCGATGCCCCAATCGCGCACGCGAAGCGTCGCCGTCGCCGGGTCCGTCGGCTCCAGCTCCACGGCGACCCGGACGTCCGTGCCCGAGTACTTGATCGCGTTATCCACGAGATTCGAGACCACCGCTTTGAGATCGTCCTCGTCGCCGAGCACGAGCGGCCGTCTGTCGCCGGTGAACGCGTCACGATACGACAAGGCGTCCGGACGCAGGTGATAGCGGGTCCTCGACACCGACAGGCATTCCTCCACGATCGCACCGACGTCGATCGGCCGGCGATGGGCATGCCTGACCCGCGCGCCCAGCTGACCGGCGCGGAGCACCTGGTCGATGGTGCTGAGCAGCCGGTCGCTGTCCTCGATCATCACACCGTAGAACTCCTGCCGCTTGGTCTCATCGAGCTGACGACTCTGCAGGGTCTGCAAATAGAGCTTCATCGACGCGACGGGCGTTTTCAGCTCGTGCGTCACGGCGTTGATGAACGCCTCGTGCTGAACGTTGCGGCGTATTTCCCGCACGAGGAAGATGGTGTTCAGGACGACGCCCGTGATGATGAGCGGAAAGACCAGAAGGCCAAGGACCAGCAGTCCCGCGTTGCGCCAACTGACGATGATCCAGCCGACGTTGAGCGCGACGGCGCCCCCGACGAGGCCCGCGCCAAGCGTGATGAAGAACGCGATGGTCCGCCGGCGTCCGCCCGATCGCATGCTGATCAAGGATAGAACGATCAGCGGCTAGGCGGCGATCTCTTCCTCAGGGTGCTGGTTGATTCGGGCAACGCGGAGGTCCCAGACCAGGCCAGCGAGCCGAAGCAGCTTGAGCTCGATCCATGTGGCGTCGAATTCGTACCACGCGAGCCCCTGGCGGGCGGACGTCGGGTGCGCGTGATGATTGTTGTGCCAGCCCTCGCCGAACGTCATGAGCGCGACCCACCAGTTGTTGCGGGAATCGTCCTTCGTGGCAAACCGGCGGCCGCCCCACATGTGCGTCGCCGAGTTGACGAGCCAGGTCGAATGCAGGCCGACCACCACCCGCAGGAAGATCGCCCAGTTGACGAGCCCCCATCCGCCAATCGCGAGGAGTGCGAAGCCGAGCGCGGTGAGCGGCACCCAGTGGTAGGTCGTCAACCATCGATGGAAGGGGTCTTTCGCCAGATCGGGCGCATACCGCGCCATGCGCACCGTGTCGTTGTGGTGCGCCTCGCCGAACAGGATCCAGCCGATGTGCGCCCAGAAGCCGCTGACGCGAGGCGTATGCGGATCCGCAGGCTGGTCGGAGTACTGATGATGCAGGCGGTGCGTGGCGACCCAGAAGATCGGGCCGCCTTCGAGTGTCAGCGTGCCGCAGATGGCGAGGACGTACTCGAACCACTTGAACGTCTTGAACCCCCGGTGTGTGTGGAGCCGGTGGTAGCCCATGCTGATGCCGAGCCCGACGGCGACCCAGTACAGGGCCAGGGCGACCATCAGATTGCTCCAGCTGAAGCTCCAGAATGCCGCGACGGCCTGGATGTGGAACCAGGCCAGCACGACGCAGGTGAGGACGCTCACCTTACGGTATCGGGCCCCGATCGAATATGACGCGACGCTGTCCATGCCATGCTCCTCGGTTGTAGGCTTTGAGCACGGTACTAGATTGCGCGCGGGGCGACTGTAAGAGTTCGGTAATAGCTGTTCTCTACGGCAGGTGTCCGTCGGCACTGACGTCGATCGTCACCCCAGCCATGGCCACGTCCACGCCGATGGTCCTGGGGTCCGTGGCTCCCTTCGGCGCCTCGTAGGTCAGCCGGTACTCCAACTTCTGTTTCGCGGCGCTCTGCGCGACGCGTGTACCGATTTCGGGCAGCAGCGTGTCGAGCCGTGTGGCTGCATTGATGTTCTCGTAGCGTCCACCCGTCATGTTCGCGACCTGGTTTCCGATGCGGGCTTGAAAGGTGCCGGTGACTTCGGCCGTGCTCCGCGACGGCACCTCCAGGAGCACGAAATGCACGGTGGCGGCGCGGCCCATGAGCTCCTTCTGCAGCCGCTCGTACTGGGAGTCGAGCGGCGGGTTGGTGGTGCCGAGCGTGCTGACAGCCACGACGAACACGGGGAAGAAGTTGCCCTTGTCCCTGACGGCGCGGTCGGCCGCCTCGAGCAGCCCGTCGAAAAACTTTCCGCTGCCGGGGTCGGGTGTGATCAACCCGACGCCCTTCGCAAGCAGCTGCGCGTCTTTCGTCGGACGCACCACCCAGCGTGCTTGCGGCGCAAGCGTCAGCAGCGACGCTTCGATGTCGCTCGGCAACTGTTGAAACAGCCCACGCAGTCCGTTGCGCAGGTTCAACAGGTAATCTGACGACTTCCCGCCGTTGTCCACCAGCACGGTGAGCGTGGTCGGCCACTCGATCGGCTCGGCCTTCAGCGTCCGGCAGGTGACCCCGTCTTCGATCACTTTGAATTCGTCCGCGGCGATCCCCGCGACTGGCGCGCCGGTCGAATCGGCGACCCTGACCCACACCTGCCGCACCGTCTGCGCGTCGGGCACGACAGCGCCGCCAAGGACGAGAACGATGCTGGCGGCTATCTGCATACGGCTCATACGACACTCCACATGAGCCATGCCACTGTCATGGCTGTTTCGTCGCGAATCGACAGGCATCGATCCATTGCTGCTGACACGCCCGGGCATACAGCGCTGACGGGGGCAGCTGCGCGATCGGGCCCTTGCTTCCCCGCAGAAGGATCGGATAGTCGGTGACGTCCGGCGCGGCGGTCCGCCCACCTCCGTCGCGGGCGTTCGCACACGCTGGACTGAACCCAATCTCGCAGCCGCGCTGCCACGACGCGAGCGCGGCAATGGGATCCGCATCGCGTTCGGACCTGAGAACACCGAGCTCATTGCAGGCCCACCCCGATCCCGCGCGGCACAGTGTGGTCTCGAACTGCTCGACGTGCGCGCAGGCGCGCGGCCGCGCCTGACGGCAGGCCTCCTGCCAGAACGGCAGCCACTGTCCTGGATGTCGATCTCCAAGCCCCCCAGTCGCGCTCATCACGCCGAACACGATCCCCCAGACACACACGTATGCGACGTTGCGTCGGTATCCGGCCACGCGACTCCACAGCCTGTCAGGACTGAAACGCTGAAACGCCGGCCGTTGGACGAGCCGGTCGATGTACCTGACGGACAGATTCATGAGCGGCACTTGAAGCAGCTTGTCGTAGAACGTCGGCAATCCCGCTGCTGTGAGCAGACCGTAGAGGCCGACCACGCTCAGTCCGTACACGGCGCCGAACATCAGCCGGCCGAGTTCCGTGCGTGGTGACGTCGACGGGTCGGTGAACAGCAAGTGCATGCCGAGGAAGACGGCAATCGGCACATAGGAATCGACGAAGAAATACGTGCCGGTCAGCGCGAAGTACGCGAGACCGAACAGATACGTGGTCGTCACAGCCGCCAGGGTCATCGACGTGACGCCGAACAGGATTTGACCGGGCAGGCTGACGACGAACAGATACAGGTACATCTGCGGCGGATAGAACTGCGTGATCGCGATCTCGCGGCCCCACGTGACGTCGCTCGCACCAGTGACCAGAAGTCCAAGCGACATCACGGTCAAGGCCAACGCCGATGGGTTGAAAATATGTGCCGGCCGGCCGCCCTTTTCCCACCGCAGCAGCGCCTTCCCCGTGAAGGCCACCGCGAGCATCAGAAATTGCCAGACGAACCACTCCTGCCTGAACCACAGAAACAGATTCATGCTGAGGACGATGGGAAACGGACCGAACCCCAGCGTGTAGACATCGCGCCGCGACCATGTGAGCAACATGTCGAACGCGTACGCGAAGACGATCTGCGCGGCGATCAGCCAGGCCGCGTCATAGACCGGCCGCCAGTACCAGCCCCAATACAGCAGGATGGCGGAATGCGCGCACGCCTGGACGTAGTGCTGCGGGCGCAGCGCGACCGCGAAAGCGAGCGCCGCCGCTCGACGCGGCGGCGCACCGGACATCACTTAATCTCGTATGGCGCGCCGGTGCCGCCGGATCCTCCGAGGAACAGCTTGCTCCCGTCGGCCAGCTTCACTTCCCTGCCGTTCGCGCGGTGGCTCCCATCCTTGGCCTGGTAGCCGTCGACGACCACTTCGGTGCCGGCTTTGAGCGACTGTTTCGTGACGCCGCGCCGAAACAGCACGTTGGGGGTGCCGGCTTCGATCGCCCAGGACTCTTTTTTTCCGTCCGGCTTCTTCACGTCGACGTGAATCCACACATGGGGGTTGACCCATTCGACGCTCGTCACGGCTCCCTTGAGGGTGACCTGCTTTCGCGCGTCGAATTCCGCCGCAAACGCGTGGTGTGCCTGCAGTGCGACTGAACCAGCCGCGGTGATTCCGGCCACTGCGATTCCAAGCACGATCGGGGCAATGCGCTTCCTCATCGACCTTCCCTCCACAACACTACTTCCTGAACCACGCATAGAACGCATCGCCCGGCGGAACCTTTCGCTTGATGTCGATGGACATCGTCTCGCCTTCCCAGTGCGTCACCAGCGGCGTCTTGCGCAGATTTCCGTACAGAAACTCTTCAACGAACGCGATGCATTGATATTCCAGCAGCTGACTGTTCGGCTCCATGCGACGGTAGAGCGGCATGGCGATGCGCCAGGTGCGCGTGAACACGTTGGGGTCTTCGATCGCCGCCTCGTACCAGATCACATCGGGCGTCAGCAGCGAGAACCGCTCCGTGACCTTGAGCGCGTCGCTGTGAAAATTGCCCGCCCGATCGAACCAGGTCTTGTCGTTGAACGAGTTGACGTTGACGACGAGCGTGTCGCCTTCCCAGCGGCCGACCGAGTGGCCCATCCAGGTATCCGCCGGCGGATCCTCGACCTTGTCGAGATGAATCGTGCGCGCCGTATTCGTGAACGCGAACGACATGTGCACCTTGCTGGTGCTCTGCGTGATTTCGAACGGATAGGGCAGGTACATCGCGCGCGGAATGCCGGGGAGATAGCACTTGAGCTCCGGATCGCGATCGATCCAGTGCTCGACGTTCTCCTTCTTCGTCGCCAGGGCTTCCGGCTTGTACGGGATCGTGCCGTCATCCTGGACGACGCCGAGCGACGCGGGGACGCCGCCGGCCGCGCCAAGCGCGACGACCGGAGCGGCGGGGACGCGCGCGTGCTCGAACGGGTAGACCCCCGGCTGCGTGACGGCGCCGGGACGCGCGGCATGCGCCTCGAGATCCCAGTTCGCTTCGTTCAGCGCCTGCCAGATGCCGCTCATGTTCGGCTTGCCCTCGACGCGCGGAGGCCTCGCGGCCAGCGTCGGCTTCGTGGTGCCGCCGGCGGCCGGCTGCCCCGACGCCTTGGTGATCGACAGCGTAACTACGGCGGTCACAACGGCCGCTGCCACCGCGACGGTGGCCATCGAGCTGACTTGTCGCAGATTCATGGATGCGCTCTCGCTAATTGAACGGGTTCTCTTCGGTGCCGACGAAATCGGTCGCGTTGTCCTTCGTATCCGGACGCGGCCCGCGGCCGGTGGCGTAGTCTCTGTCGGCGATCCGCGCCGCGAGCATCAGCGAGGGAAACGCGTAGTTGCCTTCGTGGCACCGCGGTTCGTAGTAGATGCGGTTGAGCGCGTCGCTCTGCTTGCCGAAGTCCATCTGAACCGTCCACGGCCGGGTGAACACGGTCGGATCCTCGACCGTCACCTTGTATTCGAGCGAGGCCGGGCCAGTCCTCGTATAGCGCTCGACGAGGTGCTTGTTCTCGCGCGAGCCGAACGAGTCGAGCATGAGCGTGAAGTTGGTGACGTCGACGACGAGCGTCGTTCCCTCCCAATGGCCGCGCGAATCACCGGAGAACTGGCGGATGCTCGACGGCAGATGCGGGCTGCCGTTCATCACGATATTGCGCCGGAAACCCTGGCCCTGGCCGGTGTCATAGAAGATGGCGACTCCGCCGGGCGTCTGGACGATGCGCTGGAAATTGCCGCCAAACGGCGTCGGCATGTCCGGCAGCGCGCCGACGAAACAGCGGTCGCCGACGCTGCCGTCCTCCGGACGATCGTGCCGATTCATTCGGCCGGTGTTGTAACGATCCGGAATCTCGTTCAGCCGAGGCGACGGCGACGGATCGTATTTGCCGCCGTTACATCCCGCCATGTGGTTCTTGCACGTGTCGGTCGCCTGGAGCAGCGACAGGCGAAATGCGCGGTCGGCGGCGGCCCGCGCTTGCGCCTCGGGCGTCGGCGGCGGTATCCGGCCGTTCGGCGGGTCGACGATGAGCGACGTGCGCGGTCCGGTGCGCTTGACGGTGTTGAACACGGCGCTGTACGCGCCGGCGACATCGAGCTCGGTTCCGCGCTCCACGCGCTTGTCGCGGCCGAGCAGTGCCGCACGCTGCTTGTCGAGCTCCGCGCGCTCCTGGTCGGTCAGCGTCGCCTTGTCCTTGAACCTCGCCGGCCGCTGCAGCGGCGTGTCCGTCTCGAGCGTCCAGATGCCCTGCACATCGGGTTCGCCCCACGGGGTTTTCAGCTGGAAGACGCTGTCTGACGGGCCGCGCGACCCGCAACCGACCAACAGGACGCCGCCGGCTGTCGCGATCATCCCCGCCGCGATCCACTTGAAACCTCGCATACTCCTCTCCTTACCGTCCGCTAGTCGAGCGGAATCGTGACGACGATGCGATCGCCGGGACCGAGATTCTGCGTGATGTGACCCTTGCCGGTCGTGTCCTCGATGAGCGTGACATGCCCGGGGCCGACCGCCACCTTCTTGCCTCCTGCAACAGTGAGCTGCGCGCGGCCGCTCAGCGTGATCACGAACTGACGCCGTGGACCGACATGCCAGTCGCTGGCCGGCCCGGGCGGCCGGCGGCTGAACTGCGCGCCGCTCGCCTTGATCATCTCCGAGACGCCGCCGCCGGACAACTTCATCGGCACCTCTTCCGCGTGGCTCAGACCGTCGGCGCCGGTGTAGATGCGCGTCATCATGATCGGCGTGGGCGCCTGCGCGACGACGACGTCCCGATCGCCCAGAGCTCTCCAGGTGAGCAGCACGGCGCCGGCGCAGACAACCGCGAACGCAAATGATTTCATCTCAACCCCCTTGTTCCCGTGTCCGGCAGTGCGAACACGAGCAACACGTTGCCCCGGTTCGGCCGGCGAATCTCCGGCGCGAGCTCTGTCGGAATCAGCGTCGACCAGCTTCCGCCGCCCCAGCCCGCCGGCATGGCGACGTACTGCTTCCCGTTCGCCAGATACGTGACCGGGAAACCCTGTGCGGACGTCGGCAGCCGCGTTTGCCAGAGGATCGCGCCGGTGGCCGCGTCGTACGCGTACATGTGTCGATCCCAATCGCCGCCGAACACGACGCCCCCGGCCGTCGCGAGCGCGGCGGTGTTGGAGGGCGACGCCGTGCGATGACGCCACAGCGTCTTGCCGGTCCTGACATCCAGCGCCTGAAATTCTCCGAGCGATCCGCCCGAGCGCGGATGGATGATGTCTTTGCGCTGCACCGGACCCGTGCCGCCGCGACCGACGACTTTTTGCACGGCGCCGAAGATCGCCCTTTCACACTGAAGGCTCATCGGGACGTACAGGGCGTTGGTCTGCGGGCTGTACGCCATGGCCCGCCAGCTCTTGAATCCCGCCGTGCTCGGGCACATTTCGAGCGGCACGCCGACCTGCGGGATCATCCCGGGCCGATAGCTCACTTTGCCGGTCTGCGGATTGACGTCGACGATGTTCTGGTATTCGAGATCGCTGGCGTGGATGAACGCGCCTGTGGTGCGATCGAGCTGCCACAGAATCCCGAGCTTGCCCATCTTGAACAGCGACTTGCGTCCGCCGACGTCGATCAGGATGCTCTCGAACACTTCGTCCATGTCCTGCGTCTCGCCGGGCAGGTGCTGGTAGTACCACTTCATCGTGCCGGTGTCGGGATCGAGCGCGAGCGTCGAGTTCGTGTAGAGCGCGTCGCCGTCGGTGCCTCGCACCGCCCGGGCCCACGGCTTGGCCTGTGCCGTGCCCCAGTACACGAGGTTCGCGTCCGGATCGTAGCTGCCCGGGATCCACGCGTCGCTGCCCGCGCGAAAACTCAGGGGCAGATCGCCCCACGTGTTGCCGCCAGGTTCGCCCGGCTTCGCGATCGTCGACGTGCGCCACACTTCTTTTCCCGTCGCTGCGTCATGCCCGCTGATGAAGCAGACGTCGTCTTTGTAGCGGCTGCATCCCGTCATGCCGGCGATCACTTTGCCGTGGGCGACGATGGGTCCCGAGGTGTAGCTGTAGCCGAGCTTCGGATCGGCCACGGCCGTGTCCCACACGCGCTTCCCCGTTCGCGCGTCGAGCGCGATGATGTGCGCGTCGCTCGTCGTCCCGAAGATCTTGTCGCCGAAGATGGCGAGGTTTCGCTGGATGCCCCGGAGGTCAAGGTCTCCGCCGCCGCGCTGTGCAGTCCGCTGCGCATCGCCGGGGCGATATTCCCAAATCAGATCCCCGCTGGCTCCGTCGAGCGCCTGAATGACGCCGGCCGGATTCGGCAGATACATGACGCCGTTGTAGACGAGCGGCGTCGCCTCCTGTGCGCCGGTGTCCTCCATGGCCCACGACCAGGCGAGCTGGAGGTTGCGGACGTTTTGTTTGTTGATTTGCTCGATCGGGCTGTAGCCCCACGCGTTGTCGGTGCGGCGCCAGTTCAACCAGTCGCCTGGCGCCGGATTGCGCAGCATGGCTTCGGTGACCGGCTTGAAGTCTTTCACCTGGGCGGTGAGCCACAGGTTCCCGAGGAGCGCGGCGAGGGCCATCGACAAAACGAATGGCACTTTCGGCGTTGTCTTCATGCGGCGCCTCTCTTTCTTTCGAGCGTGAAGTCACCGGGAGTCTACAGTAAGCCGCTGGTCGCCTGTCGTTCTCCGCGCAGGCGCGCCACGACGCGCGCGCGCTGGGCCGGATCGATCTCGTCCACGTAGAGGCGGTCGAAGAGCATGACGTGCAACTCGGCATCGGACGCGTCTGCGTGGGTGGCCCGAAGGTTCGAGAGCACGAGCGCTTTGGCAAAGTCGAACATGTCGCTCATCATGCGCACACGGTCACTCCCGGAGCGCTGCCGCATCAGCGCGTCGACGCGGGCCTGGACGTCGGGAGGCGTGTCCGTCATGCGCGCACTTCCTGCAAGAGATCTGTGACGGTGAGGCTCGCCGCCCAGCGGTCGAGATACGCCTGGTCCAAAGGGCGCACGGCGGTGAGGAGCTGGCGCACGTCGCGCAGCTGCAATTCCGATCGACTCGTCTTCGCCCACGCCAGCTTCGACAGGATCAGATCCTCCGCGGAGACGATCCACAACAGGTGTCCCCCAATCTCGACCCGGCGGCGCCGGCGAAATTCCTCGCGCCGGTACGGGAGGTCTTTCCGCACAACAAAGTCCACCTTCGCCACGGCCTCGACGTGGATCAAATTGAACAACGACTGCCGGGCAATGGCGCTGCGGATGCCCTCCACATCGCACGCGAACTCCGGTGTGAACGCCCCGGTGATACGTTCCGCGTCGGCCGGCACGAGCTCGACAACGAGGTCGATGTCGCGGGTCATGCGGGGCTGGGCGTAGTAGCCCGCGGCGATCGAGCCGGTGAGCATGTAGGCAATGCCGGCCGCGTCGAGCCGCTCCGTCACGAGCTTCAGAACGGAAAACTGGTCGATCATGTCGTCCGCAGATATTACCTCCGGAGCGACGGGCTGCTTTAACTACCGCGCCACGTTCTGAAAATACGGCGGCAGATCCTTCTTGGTGTCTCGAAGGATTTCGACGATCGACTGACGCACCGCACGCGGCAGCGCCGAGCGGTACCGCCCGTCCGTTTCCTGTCCGGACAACACCTCCCACAGGCGCCGGTAGATCGGGGCCTTCACCATGGGCGGCAACGCGTCGAACGCCGGGGAGTAGATCAAATAGCTGCACGGGTACTTCAACAGCCGCCGGTTGAGATCGAGCTCGTAGAGGGAGCGGCCTTGCCGGTCGCGAGGCCCGCTGGCGGAGAACCGCTCCCTGAAGCCGGAGTTGCCTCGGACCCGATCGGTCAGCGTCGCTTCATCGATGAACAGCAGGTAATCCACGACCTCACGCGCGACTCCGCTCATCACCGCGGCGATGCGGTCTTCCTGCCCAGGCGTGGGCGTGAACGGCGGATGGAGCGACGCTTCCGCGGTGCGGGCTTCCCAGCCGGCGCGCGTGACAAGGTTCGTCATGCCGGCCTGGTGGCTCAACACCAGGTGGGCCACGACGTCGCTGGACAGGACGCGATAGCCATCCGCGTCGAACAAACCCTCCACCGACGCGAGCTCGCGACTGGCACGTCCGTCGAGCGCGGCCACGTCATTCCCCATGTGCGGCACTGCGCCAGTACTGCCGGTGACAAACCAGCCGCCAAAGCGTTGCGGCAGCGGAACCCCGTGATCGATGTGGCGCGGCACACCGGAAAACTGGGATGGCGCCGGGCGTGTGGTGCTGAACATCAGCAGGCCGGGCACGCCGAGCGTCTCCGACGTCACGTGACACCCCAGACACACGAAGGCGCGCTTGAATTGCGGCGGCTCGGTCGTCGTCTCGACACGCTGGTCGAGGGTGTAAAACACGACGCCGGCAGACTCGTCGTGCGCGGCCACTTCGAGGACGTCACCGCCGCGCACCCAGGCGAGCGCGACGCGGTCGTCAAAGAACAGCGCGCGGGGATTCTGTTCGCTGATCCGCCGTCCCTGCAGGCTGGTGCGCGAGAAGACGAGCAACTGCGAATCGACCGGAATCTGCAAGGCCTCGAGCGCCGACTGCAGGAACCCGCTGCGGCGATCGAACGTGAACTGCACGGCGCCGTCCTGAAGCTTCTTGTTCACGTCGACGACGGCGTTGTTCAGCGCGGCCGTTGAATACCTGATCGCCGGATCGTCAGACGAGCCCATGAACGCGCCCGCATGCTGTGCGTCGACGGGCGCCCGCAGGCTGCCAAGCACGAACAAACCGAGTCCAAGGGAAAGGAGAGTTCGAAAGGACATTCAGTGGGTCAGGCCGTAGATTAAGTAATTTACACCGAGCTTGTACGCCTCATTGGTCTGATCGAACGGGCGGAGACCGCGGCCGGACCACTCCCAATACTGCGAGACGTCGGTGTTGTAGTTGATGATGGCCATCAGCCGCTTGCGCCGATCGTTGTCCTCGAAGATGCCCTTGAAAACGGGATCGCCGGCGACATATGCCTGCGGGAAGTGATCCAGGCCGTTGATCTCGAAAAATGCGTGGAACACGGGATCGCTCGACGCCATATCAAGAAACTGCACGTCCGGCAGCACGCGGCGCATCGTCTCGGCAAATGGCTCCCACCCGCCGCCTCGAACGCCGCGCCAGCCGGGCGGCTTGAAGTCGTCGATAAACAGAAATCCGCCCTTCCGCAAATACGCGCGCAGCCCTTCGGCCTCACGGTCGCTGACCGTCCACCAGCCGACCTCGATGAGGTACGCGATCGGATACCTGAAGAGCTCGGGATCGTCCAGCGTCACCGTGTTGATGTCGTCATGCGCGCCGAGGAGGCTCACCTCGTTCATGATCTTCACCAGGTTCCGCTCGGCGAGCGGATAGCCGTGGATCCAGGACGGGCGCCGGCCGGGCCAGAAGCCGCCGGGCGCGGGATTGTAGCGCACGCGCACGAACGTAAACCGGCCGTCGTACGGAATGTTGGGCAGAGGTCGATACAGGTCGCGGCCGCCGCCGAAACCGAACTGCGCGAGCGCGACAGCGCTCATCGCGAAGACGGCGATCAGCGCGATCATCGTCATGCGGCCCACGAAGCAGCTGGGTCTCATCACATCACGTTGAATCGTCTGTAGCTCATGGCTTCCGTGATACGCACGCCGGCGAGGCTCATGGCCGCGGCACGCGGCGGTTCGTGGCTGGCCGCCGCCGCGCTCAGCACGGCCTCGACGTTCGCGCGGATTTTATCCGCGATCACCTGAAAGGCCTGCGACTCGGTCGCGCCGCGATACTCCATCGCCGCGCAGATCACACCCCCGGCGTTGGCGATGAAGTCGGGGATGACCAGCACGCCCCGGCCGTGCAACGTCTTCTCCGCCCCCGGCGTGAACGGGATATTCGCGCCCTGCAACACGAGTTTCGTTCGCAGGCGCGCCACGTTGTCGTCGCGGATCACGTCGGGACGCGCCGCCGGGATCCAGATGTCGCAGGCAACGTCGACGACCGCGTCGCGATCGAGTTTCTCGCCGGTCGGATAATCGCACACGGGCCGGCCGGCGTTCTTGAGATCGATCAGCCGGTCGACGTCAATGCCGCCCGAGTCGTGCAGCGTGCCGAGCGTGTCCGAGGCCGCGACGAGCAGCGCGCCCTTCTTCGCCAGGAAACGTGCCGCGTGCTTGCCGACCGCGCCGAACCCCTGAATCGCCACGCGCGCGCCCTTGAGCGTCAGGCCGCAATGAGGCGCGGCGACCTCGGCCGCGTGGCAGATGCCCCAGCCCGTCGCGCCGATCTCGTCAAGCGGGATGCCGCCCAGCACTGCCGGCAGGCCCACCGAGCGCCCGATCTCGTCCTTGATCCACGCCATGCACGCTTCGTCGGTCCCCATGTCGGGACCGGCGATGTAGTCCTGCTCGTTGCGCAGCGCATGGGCAAAGGCGCGGATTAACTTCTCTTTGCGCTCGCGCGGCATGCGCGGATCGCCCCACAGAACGGACTTGCCGCCGCCGTGCGCGAGCCCGGCTGCGGAGTTCTTCAAGGTCATGGCGCGCGCCAGGCGGGCACATTCCTCGAGGGTCACATCGGGCGCCATGCGCAGACCGCCGAGGGCCGGCCCGAGCGCGACGTTGTCCACGACCAGCACCGCGCGCAGTCCCAGCGACGGCTCGCGGACATGCAGCACCTTTGCCGGCCCGAACGCGTCCCCACGATCGAAGATATCTGGTATATCGTTCACGCGGGCATTATGCACCGCGTGCTCTTGTTGGGCGCCGGCAAGATCGGCCGGATGATCGCGCGACTCCTGGTCGACTCAGGCGATTACCGCGTCATCGTCGGCGATGTCAGTCCCGCCGCGCTCGAGCGCATCTCCAGCCGCGTCGGCGTGGACACGCGGGCCGTGGACGTCGAATCGCCAGGGCAGCTGGCCACGGCGATGGCGGGTTGCGACACGGTCATCTCGGCCCTCAGCTTCGTCTGCAATCCGCGCGTCGCGGAGGCGGCCCTCGCCGCGGGCGTCAACTACTTCGACCTGACCGAGGATGTCACGACGACCCGCCGCGTCCGCGAGATCGCCGAGCGGGCCCGCGACGGCCAGGTCTTCATGCCGCAATGCGGACTGGCGCCGGGATTTATTTCCATCGCCGCTCAACATCTGACAGGCCGATTCGAGAAGCTCGACTCCGTGCGAATGCGGGTCGGCGCCCTGCCGCTGTTCCCCACCGGCGACCTGAAGTACAACCTCACGTGGTCGACCGACGGACTGATCAACGAGTACTGCAACCCGTGCGAGGCCATCCATGACGGCCACCGCGCGGAACTGCTACCGCTCGAGGGCTACGAGCAGTTCCTGCTCGACGGCGTGCGGTACGAAGCCTTCAACACCAGCGGCGGCCTCGGGACGCTCTGCGACACGCTCGACGGCCGTGTGCGTGAACTCAACTACAAGACGATCCGCTATCTCGGGCACTGCACGGCCGTGAGGCTGCTCGTGAACGAGCTGCGGCTCGGCGAGCGCCGCGATGTGCTCAAAGACATTCTCGAGAGCGCCGTGCCCATTACCTTTCAGGACGTCGTGGTCACGTCCTGCACGGTCACGGGGTGGCGAAACGGGCAACTGGTGCAGATGACGGACGCTCGCAAGGTGTACCACCAGCAGATCAGCGGCGAGAACTGGAGCGCCATCCAGATTACGACCGCGGCCAGCGTCTGTGCGGTCCTCGACTTGTTTGTCTCCGGCAGTCTGCCTCGTCGCGGATTTGTGCGGCAAGAGCAGGTGGATTTCGACGCATTTCTCGCCAACCGCTTCGGCGCGCACTACAAATCAGAACTCCATGCGTGAGGCCATCTTGCGTAGAGCGATCGCGCGCCGCACAATAAAAAGGGCCGGCCATTGTGACGTGGCCGGCCCGTGACGCCGAAACGATTGCTTCAGTGCACGCGTGCGCGATAGACCTCCTGGTTGCGCGCGAGGCTCCAATCCTTCGCGAGAATCGTGAACAGCCCCTGATCCAGCCGCTGGCCGTCCTTGAGGAACGTCTGGCGGAGGAGGCACTCCTGCACGGCGCCCATCTTGAGGAGCGCGCCGTTGCCGCGGCCGTTCTTCACGGCCGCCCGCGCTTCGAGCCGGCGCACGCCGAGCGTCTCGAACGCGAACTCGAGGACGAGTGTGGCCCCGTCTTCGAAGATGCCCGTGCCCCAGAACGGCGACCCGAGGGCGAACCCCCACTCGGCGGTGTCGAAGCCCGAGTTCAGGTCGCGCACCTGGAAGATGCCAATCGCCGTGTCGAAGCCCTTCACCGTCACCGCGAAGCACGTGTACGTGCCGGCCTCGCGCTGGCGATGCGTCCACGCGATGAACTTCTCGAACCCCTCGACCGTCGTCGGCGGCGGCGAAATGAAGCGCGCCACCTCTTCGGTCGTGAGTAGAGCGAACAGCGACGCGGCGTCCGATGCGCGTAGCTCTCGCAGAACGACCTGACCCTCAGTCAGCACCGGCAGCCGCTGCTGCCAATCGGTGCTGACGACTTGCTCGCTGGTGACTGGACGGACTTGCAGGTCCAGCTCCTCGCGGTAAGGCATCTTTTCCATGATCAACCCCTCAATGTATTAACTAGTTAGTAACAGCTAGTTAGCAGGAGGCGGTTCAGGAGGCGGCGGCGGCGGTTCCGGTGCCGGGGCCGGTGTCGGTTCCGGTGCCGGAGTCGGTTCGGGTGCCGGAGCCGGGTCAGGCGTCGGCGCCGGAGCCGGTGTCGGTTCGGGTGCCGGAGCCGGTGTCGGTTCGGGTGCCGGGGCCGGAGTCGGTTCGGGTGCCGGAGCCGGGTCAGGCGTCGGCGCGGGCGTCGGGTCCGGTGTCGGCGCGGGTGGCGCCGGCGGCGGCGGCACGAGCGCGACGTGGACCGTCTCGATCAGGTGCAGCAACTGCCCGTCGGTCAGCGTGTCGAACACCACCGGGCCGCTGAGCGGAAGCTTCGTCCCGTCCGGGGACTCTTCCCACACGTGCGTGAGCGAGCCGGACGTGCCCCAGACGATGTTGTCGCCGTCGTCGGTGCCCCACACGATGTTGTCCTCGTCGTCGGTGCCCCACACGATGTTGTCGTCGTCGGCCGTGCCCCACACGATGTTGTCTTCGTCGGCCGCCGTGCCCCAGACGATGTTGTCATCGCCGTCGGTGCCCCACACGATGTTGTCGTCGTCGTCGGTGCCCCAGACGATGTTGTCGTCGTCGTCGGTGCCCCAGACGATGTTATCGTCTTCGCTGGTGCCCCACACGACGTTATCCGGGTCGGTGCTCGTGCCCCACACGATGTTGTCATCGCCGTCGGCCGTGCCCCACACGATGTTGTCGGCCGCGTCGGCCGTGCCCCACACGATGTTGTCGCAGTCGGCGCCGCCGCAGTCCGTGCCCCAGACGATGTTGTCGTCGCCGTCGGCCGTGCCCCAGACGAGGTTGCCGGCCGCCGTGCTCGTGCCCCAGACGATGTTGTCGTCGGCGGCGTCCGTGCCCCACACGATGTTGTCGCCGGCATCCGTCGCCGCGACGCCCCAGTTGGTGCCCACCGCGAACGCGTTCGCGCTCGGGTTCAGCACGCCGCCCGTCAGCAGATGATTGCCCCAGAGGAGGTGCTTGCTCCACAGCGTCTGCTCGGGCAGCGGCTGCCCGGGCTGCGCGGTCGCGTAGAAGCGCGCCAGGCGCACCGCGCCGACCGCGTTCAGGAAGCCGGCGCCCTGTTCGAGCGGCTTGTAGCCGGGATACTCCTGCGCCGTGTACTGCAGAATCGCTTTCACCGCGTTCGGCGTCAGCGACGGATTCGCTTCGAGCATCAGCGCCACCACGCCAGACACTACCGGCGTCGCCATGCTGGTGCCGCTCAGGCTCAGATACTTCGGCGTGCCATCCGCACCCGGCAACACCGCCGTCGGCCGCGAGGCCTCGAACGCGCCGCCCGAGGCCAGCATCGACACGATGCCCGCGCCCGGCGCGACCAGGTCCGGCTTCGCGCTCCAATCAAGGAACGTCGGGCCGCGCGAGCTGAATTTCGCCATCGTGTCGTCGGCGCGCTGCGGCGTGCCCATCGAGCTCGACGCGCCCACCGTGATCACCCACGGCGCATTGCCCGGCGCGCCAATCGCGCCCCACTGCGCCTGCCCCGCATCGTTGTTGCCGCGGTTGCCCGCGGCCGCCACGACCACCACACCCGCGTCGACCACGCGCTTGACCGCGAGCGTCATCGGGTCGGTCCAGTACGATTCGGTAATCTTCGCGCCGACCGACATGTTCACGACGCGGATGTTGTAGGCGGCGTGGTTGACGTACACCCAGTCGAGCGCCTGAATGATGTGGCTGATGGTGCCGGCCCCGTTCGCGTCCAGCACCTTCAGCACCACGAGCGACGCGCCCGGCGCGCTGCCGGCCTTCTGGCCGTGCGCCGAGGCCGTGCCGTTGCCGGCGATGATGCCCGCGACGTGCGTGCCGTGGCCGAGGTCGTCATACGGCAGCGCCTGCCCGTTGACGAAGTCCATGAACGCCGTCACGCGCTGATTGCCCCATGGATACGTCTGCCCCGTCGGGTCCGTCAGGTCGTCGTGCCAGTTCGTCACGCCCGAGTCGATCACCGCGACGCCGATGCCGGCGCCCGTCAGCCCCAGCGTGTCCTGCACCACGCGCGTGCCCGTCGTCAGCGCCGTGCGGTAGTTCTCCCCCGCGGTGGGCCGGTCGAAGTGCAGCCGGAACACGTCCTTGTGCTTGGCCATGTTCGCGATCAGCTTGTTCGGCAGGTCGAGCACGTGGCCATTGATGATGCGCAGCTCGCCGTTCTTGCGCTTGAACTGCTTGAACTCGGCCGGCACAACGGCGCCCGACTTGAGCTCCACGATCACGCGGGTCTTGTCGCTGGGCCGCCCCCGACTCGCGCGCTTCGTCAGCTCGTCGTCGGCCTTGTATTTCTTGACCAGCCCGTTGGGTTTGCCCGGCCGCGCCTTCTTCGCTGCGTGGGCGTGCTTGCCCTTCGGCGCTGCGCCGCCAGCGGCGGGGGCCGCGAAGCCCGTCGCCGCAAAGGTCATGAGTAATACGAAGGCAGCCGCGAGTGTCCGCTTGGGCCCACCCCAGACCGCCTTCTTCCTAAGAGTACACGTAGCTAAAGTCATGTTAAGTCATAAAGCAATAACATGACCAAGTAGAGATTTCCTGGAGACTATTGCATTTAAGTGTCTGTATAATAATGACTTATATGAACACTGTCAGGGCATTCCATCAAATGTATCACCATGGAATGAATCACAAAATACTCTTATGTCATATTAAGACGAGAGGACCCCTCAATTATTGAGAGGCCCTCTTCAGGCTCGGCTTGTGAGTTCTTCGGCGAAGGAGGGCCGGGAGGAGCGAGCGAATTTCCGGCGAAGGTGCTCTACGGCTGTTTCGATCCCACCGGAAGCGATGAGACGTACGCCGTCACGTTGAGGACGTCGTCGCCGGTCATCTTGTCCAGCACCGGCTGCATGAGCGTGACCCATGGCCCCTTCCGAAGGCCCTGCTGCATGTCGTACATCTGGCGCGCGATGTAACTGGGCGAACGGCCGGCAATGCCCGGCACCGGTCCGAGCCCCTGCAGATCGGCTCCATGACACACGCTGCAGCGCGTCGCCTTCGCGCCGCTGTTGGCGAGCGCCTCACCCTTCTTGATGCTCCCGGGCGGCACGTAGGCGATGAACGATCCTTCGGGGCGATAGTCGCGAAGCTCCACGAGCTCGTTCGTGACCGGCATCTCGATGATGCGATTGCCGATCGGCTCGGTTTCGTTGTTCTCGAGAGACATCCACATGCCGCCCGCGCTTCGGGTCTTGGGCACGGTCGGGCTTTCCATGACCTTGATCCACGGCGTGTTCCACGGAATCTGCGCGAAATACTGCGCCGCCGCTTTCATCTCGTCGTCGCTCATGCCCTTGGCGATCACGGTCATGATGTTCGTGTTGGCCTTTCTCGGGTCGGCGCTCTTCCTCAGATCGTGTCTGAAGTCGTCGAGCTGCTGGAGAAAGTACGCGACGGGTAAACCCGAGACGGAGGCGTTTTCCGGACGCCCTTTGCCATTAATAAGATGGCAGAGCCCGCAGGCGCGAACGTCCGGCGCCTTTCCGTACTGCACGACGTACGGCAGCTTCGGGTGATCGTTGGGAAACCAGTCGCCGACGTTGAAGCCGTTGCCGACCTGCGCGCGCGTCAGCTTCACGTCGCTGCCTGGAACGGTGTATTGCATCGGATCGGGGGGCGGGGGTGCGCCGCGGCCCGCCGGCGGCGCAGGCGGCGTTCCTGGCGGCGGCGGGGGCGTGGCGAAGCCGTAGGCCCACGGCGCAGGCGGATCGGACGCCGCGGTCACGCCGAAGACAGCAGCAGCACAGAACATCCCCGACAGCAGGACCACAGCACGCTTCCTCATATCCATCCTCCTCGATGGCTCGCATTGTAGCGCCAGCGAATCTCGACTCACCTATAATCTGCGCGACGGGAGTGTCTATGAAGATTCCGAGCGTTTTCGTCGCGGCGGCGATGACTTGCGGTCTGCTCCTGTCGGCGGCGCCGTCGCTGGCGCACCACTCCTTTGCGGCCGAGTGGGACAGCACGAAGTGCAGAGACTTCACCGGGATCCTCACCAAAATCGACTGGCAGAACCCCCACCCGTATTTCTACATGGACGTCAGGGATGCGAGCGGCAAGGTCGAAACCTGGTCGTTTCAGGCCTATTCCCCGGTCACGCTGAGGAGAAACGGCACCGATCGGCGTGTGTTCCTCGACAACATCGGCAAAGAAATCTGGGTGCGAGGGTGTCTGTCGCGGAACCACAGCGTGAATGCCGCTGCTGCCGGCACGCTGAAGTTTTCGGATGGCGTGCTGCACCAGGTCGGCCAGCTTCAGGATTAGGTATGCAACGTCACCTGGCGGTACTGACGCTATGCGCTGTGCTTTCTGTGTCCGCTGGCGCCCAGGACAAAGCCCCGGCCTACGCGATCAAGGTGATGCCACCGGGCGGCCCCGCGCCACGCTTACCCGACAGCCATCCGGACTTCACAGGTCATTGGTTTCCAAATGGCGCCGGCCAGGGCGTCTCCGGCCGCTTCGGCGTCGACCCGGCCGCGATGCGGACATTCGATCCGAAAGTGACACCCGAGAACACACCGGTGTTCCAGCCGTGGGCATCGGCAAAGATCAAGGCGATGACGCCGACCGAGCTCGAGCTGTCGAAGTCGTCCGTGAATTGCCTGCCGCGCGGTGTTCCCGCGATCTGGCTGCAGAATCCCTACACGACGTTGATCGTCCACACGCCGGGCCTGATGGCGCAGCTGTACGAGGTCCTCAACAACTGGCGCATCATCCACCTCGACGGTCGCCCGCTCCCCAAGGATCCGGAACCGTTTTTCCACGGCAACAGCGCGGCCCGCTGGGAAGGCGACACGCTGGTGGTGGACTCGATCGGATTTGACGACAGGACGTACATCCAGCCCAACGGGTGGTTTCACAGCGACGCGTTACACGTCACGGAGCGCTACAGCCGTCCGTCCATGAACTACCTGATGGTCCAGATCACCGTCGATGATCCGAAGGTGCTGGAGAAGCCGTGGACATCCGCTCCTCACCGCTGGACATTGGGCAACGGCGAGCTCTACGAGTTCTACTGCACGAACAACAAGGAGCTCGAGCAGCTCGAAAGACTTCGACAGCAGGAGCTGCAGGGAAAATAGAAGACGAGGAACTGGGTCATGCGAGTTCGCGTCGTTGCCGTCCTTATCGCCCTCACCGTCATCGGATCTCCCCGAATCGGCGCGCAGAGTGGTCGCGCGCCCGACTGGTCCCGTCTCGACGAAGAGACGCTCCGCCATTTTCAAGCCATCTTGCGCCTCGATACCCAGAATCCTCCCGGCAACGAATACCTCGTCACCGACTACATCAAGTCCGTGCTCGAGAAAGAAGGCATCGCCGCCGAGGTGTTCGCGTCCGATCCCAAGCGACCGAATCTGGTCGCGCGCCTGAAGGGCAACGGGAGCAAGCAGCCCGTGCTCTACATGGGGCACAGCGACGTCGTCACCGTCGACCCGGCGAAGTGGATGTTCCCGCCCTTCAGCGCGACGCGTGACGGCGGCTATATCTACGGTCGCGGGTCACTCGACGACCGACCGCACGTGGTGGCGGGGCTCATGACGCTGCTGACGTTGAAGCGGCTCAACGTGCCGCTCGATCGCGACGTGATCTTCCTGGTGGAGTCCGGCGAAGAAGGCACGACAAGCGTCGGCATCGGATACATGACCAGCCAGCACGCCGACGCGATTGCCGCGGAGTACTGTCTCGCCGAAACCGGGACGGTCGCGCGGGCCGGCGGCAAGGTGATCTACGCCGCTGTGCAGATGACGGAAAAACTTCCGCGCCGGATGGAGCTCGTCGCGACCGGTCCCTCGGGCCACGCGTCGCGTCCGCTGCAGGGCAATGCCGTCGTCCACCTGGCCGCGGCCGTCGCCGCGGTCGGCAAGTGGCGCGTGCCGATGCGTCTGAACGAGACGACGGCCGCGTTCTTCAAGCGCATGGCGGACATCTCGCCTGAGCCGGATGCGGCGCGATACCGCGCGTTGCTCAATCCGGCGTCGGCCGCTGCTGACGCGGCAGACAGCTATTTCGCCGAACACGAGCCGGGATATGCGTCCATGGTGCGGACATCCGTCTCGCCGACGATCATGGCGGGCGGTTATCGCGTCAACGTGATCCCGTCGGAGGCCACGGCGACGCTGGACGTGCGTATGCTGCCGGACGAAAAGCCCGACCAGTTCCTGGCCGCGATGACGCGCGTCATCAACGATCCCTCGGTCGTGGCGAGATTCGTCAACGATGCGGGGGCGCTGCGGCCGTCAGGCCGACCGGCGCGGATCGATTCTGACGCCTTTCGGACGATTCAATCAGCCACCAGCCGGAATTACGACACGGTCACGATTCCCATGATGAGTACCGGCGCGACTGACATGGCCCAAGTGCGTGCGAAAGGCACGGAGTGTTACGGCATCGGCCCTGCGTCAGACATCGAGGACGCGGCGAAGGGTTACGGTGCACACAGCGATCAGGAGCGCATCCTCGAAGCCGAGTTGTACCGCTTCGTCCGCTTCTCCTACGACGTCGTGTACGACCTGGCGCGAACAAGGGCGAATTGAGTGGTATAGTTCAAGTGAACTCCTTCCTGAGCACTGCCGACCCTCGCCGGACGTAATCCGGCCCAGCGCCACAGCCCTCATCAAGAGCGCGACATCACCTCTTCTCGCTTCGGCGACGAAGATTCGTCCACTCGTTCACATCAGCTCGGAGTCGACTCCATGCACGTCAGACCGCTCCACGACCGGATCCTCGTTCAGCGCCTCGAAGAAGGCGAACAGCAGATCGGCGGCATCATCATCCCGGATTCCGCCAAGGAAAAACCGCAGCGGGGGAAAGTCATCGCCGCCGGCAACGGCAAAATGACGGACGCGGGCGAGCGCGTGAAGCTCGACGTGAAGGCGGGCGACACCATCCTCTTCGGCAAGTACTCCGGCCAGGAGATCAAACTGGACGGCGTGGAGTACCTGATCATGAAGGAAGACGAAGTGCTTGCCGCCGTCGAGGGCGTCTCCGCCAAGACCGTCTCCGCCAAGACCGCCACCAAGAAGATCGCCACCAAGAAGATCGCCACGAAGAAACGGAAGGGACGCTGACATGGCCAAACTCATTACCTACGGCGACGCCTCGCGCCAAGCCATTCTCCGAGGCGTCAACAGCCTGGCCAACGCCGTGAAAGTGACCCTCGGACCGAAAGGGCGCAACGTCGTGCTCGGCAAGTCATTCGGATCGCCCACGATCACCAAGGACGGCGTCACGGTGGCCAAAGAAATTGACCTGCCGGATCCGCTCGAGAACATGGGCGCCCAGATGGTGCGCGAGGTGGCGAGCAAAACCTCCGACGTCGCCGGCGACGGCACGACGACGGCGACGGTGCTGGCGCAGGCGATCTATCGCGAAGGCGCGAAGAACGTCACCGCCGGGGCCAACCCGATGGCCATCAAGCGCGGCATCTTCACGGCCGTCGAGACGATCGTGGCGGCGCTCAAGACGCAGGCCAAACCCGTGAGCGGCGGCATGATCGCCCAGGTGGGCACCATCTCGGCGAACCACGACGAAGCCATCGGCGCGATCATCGCGGAGGCGATGGACAAGGTCGGCAAGGACGGCGTGATCACGGTGGAAGAAGCCAAGACGCTCGACACCTCGCTCGAGGTGGTCGAGGGGATGCAGTTCGACCGCGGTTACCTCTCGCCCTATTTCGTCACGGACCCCGAGCGCATGGAAGTCGTGCTCGACAAGCCCCTCATCCTGATCCACGAGAAGAAGATCAGCGCGATGAAGGATCTGCTGCCGCTGCTCGAACAGGTCGCGCAGGCGGGCCGTCCGCTGCTCATCGTCGCGGAAGATCTCGAAGGTGACGCCCTGGCCACGCTCGTCGTCAACAAGCTGCGGGGCACCCTCAAGATCGCGGCCGTCAAGGCGCCGGGCTTCGGCGATCGCCGCAAAGCGATCCTCGAAGACATCGCCATCCTGACCGGCGGCAAGGCCGTCACCGAGGATCTCGGGATCAGGCTCGAGTCGGTCAAGATCGAAGACCTGGGCCAGGCCAAGAAAATCACCATCGACAAGGACAACACGACGATCATCGAGGGCGCCGGCACGAAGAGGGCCATCGAAGGACGCGTGAAGCAGCTGCGCGTGCAGGTTGAAGACACCACGTCGGACTACGACCGCGAGAAGCTGCAGGAGCGGCTCGCCAAGCTGGTGGGCGGCGTGGCCATCATCAAAATCGGGGCGGCCACGGAAACCGAGATGAAAGAAAAGAAAGCCCGCGTCGAGGACGCGATGCATGCCACCAAGGCAGCGGTCGAGGAAGGCATCGTCGCCGGCGGCGGCGTGGCGTTGCTACGGGCCGCGAAGGGACTTCAGAAGCTCAAGCTCGACGGCGACGAGCAGCTCGGCGTCAACATCGTGGCCCGGGCGATTGAAGAGCCGATGCGGTGGATTGCGGCCAACGCGGGACACGAGGGCTCCATCGTCGTGCAGCGTGTCAAGGACATGAAGGACGACGAGGGCTTCAACGCGCAGACCGAGCAGTACGAAAACCTCGTGAAGGCCGGCGTCATCGATCCGGTCAAGGTGGTCCGCTCGGCGTTGCAGAACGCCGCGTCGATTGCCTCGCTCCTCTTGACGACCGAAGCGATCATCTCGCAGATGCCCGAGGACACGACAGCGTCCGCCGCGCAGCCGGGCGGCGGAATGGGCGGGGGGATGTACTAAAGGGATGGGTCCACTGCGCGAGTTACTCGCGACCGACCAGCGGCAGGCGCTCGAGTTCTTCGTTGAGCGCCTGAAGGACGTGTCGGGACCCGCCGTCGATAGACAAGAGCTGCTCTACAACGCGAGCGTGCTGGCGCACTACGCGCTCGTATCCACGCAGGCCGAGATCGAGCTAGCGGCTCCCGCGACGCTCGGCGCCGTCTTCGATCATTTCGTGGTCGATACGACGCTGCTGCGCGACAGCCAGATGATGGAAACCGCCGGCGCCCAGTGCCTGGTGCTGGCGGGTTTCTTCGAGGATCAAATGCGCCACCAGCACAACATCCGCTGGTACGCGCGGCTCGGCGCAGGTTTCTTCAGGCAGGCGGCTGCGCTCGAACCTTCGCCGCGCAAAGCCCAGCTCCTCACCACGCTCGCCAGACGCTTCGAGCCCTGGCGCCAACGCCACGCGCGGCTCAGCCGCGAGCTTCGCGACCAGCCGTTTCTCCTCCCCTAGCCTCACTCGATCGTGCACGTCGCGGCCATCGCGCGACTCACCGCGGCGTCGTCACCGGCACTGCGGTATTGAATCCGGCGCCGCCCTCACCGTCCCAGTCTCTTTCGACGCCGTGCCCGCGCGCCATGTCGCCGTGCGTCGGTGTCAGGTACCCGAGCAGACAACCGTTCGAGCCATCGCGAAGCAGGTGGCAGCGCACGCGAATCGAATCGCCCGGTCGCACGTCTTCGCGCTTGACACCAACTTTGGTGAGACCCGTCGGACCCGTCGCTTCGAGCGCCCACGTCGTGAGCTGACCCTTGTCGTCCTTGACGTCCAGGTAGACCCAGGAATGCGGAACGAGCAAGTGGAGTTCCTTGACCTCGCCGCTCATCGTCGTCCAGATCGTGAGGTCGTAATTGCCGTGTGAGTGATGCGCGCGAACGGGCACCACGGCGCAGACCGCGCACACAGCCGCAAGCATCAGGCCTCTGACCAGCATCGTCTCCTCCTTTACTTGGGACTCACGATTGGCGGCGGAGCCGGCGGTCCGGCGCGCGGCGGCGCAGGCGCCGGGAATTTCCATCCGTCCGAATATCCGGTGGTATAAAACGATCGATAGCGAATCGACCTGCCTTCTTCATCGGTGAACATCAGCGACTGCTGAAACAGCCCGGGCGCGGGCGCCCTCGACGGCACGGTGGCCTCGAGGATGTAGAGACGCGTGCCATGCCGGTGAATCTCGCCGAACGTTCGAGACCCGTCGGCGTTGGTGAGCTGCACGCGCAGACCCTCGACCTGATCCACGACGGCCCAACCGAAATGTGTCACCTTTGCGTTTCGCTGCAGGAATTTCGACGACGCGAAAATCATCGCGCCCTGCACGTCCGACCGCCAGTCGTTCTGGCAGGCGTCTCCCTCTCCGCCCTTCGCCTTGCATTGAGCGACTCGCGCCGTGTGGATCTTCTCTGCGTCGTTGTAGTCGACCACAGTGACGGCGTAGCGGCTCTGGCCCTGATCCGCACTGTAGACATGTCCCGGCAGCGTGATTCCTAATTCCGTGGCGTACGCGATGTCCTGCACTTTCGGTTCGCTCGGAAAGTTGACGCCGAACAAATCCGTCTTGCTCGCATACTGGATCCATTCCTGCGCGAACGACGCCGGGCAGATCAACAGAAGCCACGTCGCCATCAGCATCAATGTCCGGCGCATGATTAACCCTCCTGAACTTCTAACAGCGTCCCGGCGTCAACAGCAGCGCCGCCGTCTTCGGGCGCGAGAAGCGCCGCACCGGCTGCAGGCGCCGCGGCGCGGTCGCCGGCGGAAACACAATCTGCGCGAGCACGCTTTCGCCGAGTTCCACCGTCCGGCGGGACACTTGCCGGCCTGGAGCAGATACGCCACCAGATCGGCCGATTGCGGGCGGGACCGACTGCCCGGCGGCTCGAACGGCACACGCCACGTCGAGCTGGCGGAATGTCATTGGCGCTCCAGGACTACCCGCAGTTGATCGCGCACTTGGCCGGGCGCACGAACTTGGCTTTGATCTTCTCGCGATACTCCGGATACATCGTCTCGGCGCCGCCCATCGCCGCTTCGGAAGGAATGCCGTAGTACTTCGTCATCTCCTCGGTGAACGGATTCTTCCCCGGAAGGTAATGCGGCACCCGGCCCGACTCGACACCCTCGTCGCCGACGATGCAGGGCGGACCGCCGATCGCGACAGGATTGGTGCTCAGGTTGTACGAGCGCGTCAGGATGTACGGCTCGGTCAGATACACGGGATCTTCCATGAACAGCGTCAGGGTCATCATGTCGCCGTGGCGGCGGAAGTGCGTGGTGATCGTCGCCTGATCGCTCGTCGCCGCGCCGTTGCGCCGCATGTAGCCGGTCTTCAGATGCGTCGTCGTCGCGACGAGCTCGTTGCCGTTCCAGACGCCGGTCGTGAAGCCGGTCTGATCGTGCGGCGCGTTCTTCGACGGATGCGGACGTCCGTCCATCCAGATCGTCATCGGCGCGCGCGTTTCCCAGGCGCCGACCATCCACGCCTGCACTTTGCCGGTGATCGGATCGGGCACGGCCCACATCCGCAGGCTGAACGGCCCGGCCGCGATGTGCCACTGTGTCTGGAACCAGCACGTGCGTTCGGGCATCGAGATCGTCGACTGCGAAAAGCTCAACGCCTTGGCACGACCCGATTCATTGAACGGCAGCCCGGTCCAGTCGTCCGGGTACGGACCGCCGCCGCGCTCGAGCGAGTCCTCGTGGTTGATCGAGGCCCACGATCCCGACAGGTCGATCTCGGCCAGCGCCCTCGCACTCATGCACACCACCAGCGCGAGCGCGAGGATTGTCTTTGTGCGAGTCATATGTGAACTCCCTACCAGGTCGCCGAGCAGTCCGACGGCTTCCACTTCGCGTCGGTCGCTTCCTTCTTGAACTGGGAACTGATAACGAACGGTATGCGCAGGTACGCCGGGTCGGTCGTCACGATCGTCACGACCATCAGCGGCGATCCATCGGGCTGCGTGATCAGCTCGTAGTACTCCGTCAGCGTCGCGTTCTCGCTGTATGGCACGCCGTTCTTGCGCAGAAAGCCGGCCTTGAGGTTGGTCGTCGTCACCTTCAGCGTGCCGTCAGTGCCGCCGCGTCCGCCGCCTTCCCACTCCGCCACCGAATCGCCCTGGATCGTGTGCGGGCCAGGCGCCGGCAATTTCGCCAGCCCTGAGCCTGTCGAAGAGCCGAAATGGAACGTTCGCGTCTGCTTGCCAGCGTCGGTGTCCATCTTCAGCGTCTGATCGTCCTGCCACGTGATGTGCAGACGTCCGGGGACGCGGAGGATCGCTGGTGCGCCGTACGACTTGCAGAGCTCGCCCGACGCTTCTTCCTTCGCCGGATCCCACGTGTCCGCGATCTTTCGCGCTTCAGGCGTCATCGGGACGCCCTGGTAGTCGCCCTTCGACGGCGCGACCATACGGTAGCGCCAGTCTTCGGTGACGACAGACACCCAGTAGCCGGTGACGTCGATGAGCGCCGCGGCTTTCGGCGTCTGCGGCGGCGCGGGAGCGCCACCGCGGCCGCCACGGCCCTGCGCAAAGGCCACCGTCTGGATGGCGAGCGTCGCCACGAGAACGAACGTGATCTTCGTCATGACTTTTTCGCCTGCAGGCTCTTGTAGACCGCTTCCACGAACGCGCTTGTGACGCCGGCCTGCGTCCCGTATCGCGTCTCGTACGGCAACGCCGGACGCGCGGCCTTGATCTGATCGAGCGTCTTGCCCTGCTTGATCAGATCGGCCACGACGTCGCGGACGAGCACGACCATGTCGCGGTAGTCCACGACCTCCGCCTGCTCGCAGACGCGGCCATGGCCGGGAATGACGTAGGTGCCGACATCCTTATATATAAAGGGGGTCGGCGAGATGGTCAGGTCGATCAGCCTGTTGAGCGCGTTAATCTCGCCCTGAATGCTGCCGCCGTTGGCGAGATCGATGACCGGAAAGCGCGTGGTGTCCATGACGTCGCCGGTGACGACGACGTCGGACGATCTGAACAACACGAAGCTGTCGGCGTTGCTGTGGGCCGCGGGCTGGTAGAAGATCTCGAGCCCCTCGTCGTTCATGCGGATGGCCTTGCGCGGCGTGAAGAACGCCTCGTTGGGCCAGGCGCCGTTTGGCAACGCGTCCTTGCCCGTGCTGATTCTGCGCAGCACGCTGTCGTGCGCGAGAATCGAGGCGCCGCCGCCGTTGGGGAGCCCCGCGCCGCCGCCAAGGGCATTCGTAAAGATGGTGTAGCCGGCTCGGGCGAGTTTCTCGTTGCCGCCGACGAAGTCGGCTCCCGCGTCGGCGTCGATGATGTAGCGGATCGGCAGGTCGGTCAGCGTCTTGAGGGCCGCCAGCACCCTGTCGGATGCCGCGGCGGCTCCCGTGTTGACCAGCACGACGCCGTCGGACCCGATCTGGACGCCGATGTTTCCACCGGCGCCCGCGATCATGTAGAAGTTCTTTCGAACTTTTACGACCTCGAGTCCGCCGTCTACCTGTCCGGCGGCATGGACGGACCACGCCCCGCCCACCGTCAGCGCCAGAGCGACAGCAAGAAGTCTTTTCATCACGCGCGCAGTATACCTAACGCGCGAGAAACTGCGACACCTGCTGCGTGCTCGC
>Ga0315281_10000434_pt1 | contig 57928 bp, 37 predicted proteins | sample YL17G07_0_MG_FD_204540 | JGI IMG/M metagenome (GOLD analysis project Ga0315281, IMG submission 204540) | Sediment microbial communities from Yellowstone Lake, YNP, Wyoming, USA - YL17G07_0 | ecosystem: Environmental > Aquatic > Freshwater > Lake > Sediment | place: USA: Wyoming | collected...
CAATCGAACACGTCAAAGAGTGTCCCCAGGGGACAAACATATCCGCAGAATGCCCGCGGAAACAGCACACACGCGAAGATGACGACTCCGGCGACCGGCAAGGACCACACGAGCATCCCGGCGGCGAGGGCCGTGGAGAGGCTCACCAGGGGATCCAACATGAGGAACAGTTCCGCATCGACGATCTCCCGGGCACGGAACGCCTCGGCGTACTGTCGCGAGCCATAGGGCCAGCACACGTAAAAGAACAGGATCAGAAAAGTGACGAGACAGACACTCTGTACGAGGCGTCGAACGGGCGAGGCCGACCAGGTTGGCCCCAGGACCCGCAAAATTCGTCCCGGCCCGTGAGACCAATCCCTGTGCGCTCGAAAGAGATGCAACCGCATGGCGACCCCGCTCATCAGCCCGTGCTATTTTGCTCTTTTCTGCATGCCGTCGGCGAGCGCCTTGGCGGTGGCGTTGATGATCGCCTCCGAGGTCATCGTCGCCCCGGTAACAGCGTCCACACCCCTGACACCCTGCCTGGCGATAATCTGATGGGGGGTCTCTGTGAGCGCGGAGTAGAACTGCTTCTCCTGATGCTCGGTGACGCGGACCGATTCGATCCGCCCGCCCCTGACGCCGACTTCCACGTGAAGGGGGCCGGCATAGGCCAGACTGCTCGCTCTGTGCGTGCCGTCCGGGACCTGTGCCACGTTCAGAGTGTCGAACAGCCTGATCGCCTGCATGCTGGCCTGAGCCCGTTCTCTATCTTTCTTGACGTCATCCTCGCGGCCATCGGCAGACTTTGCCGCCAGGACCTTTTCGTAATAGGCAAGCGCCTCTTTGTAGCGCCCCGCCAGGCGGCACGCGTCGCCGGCCGTCAGGTACGCGATCGTGGGCATACCGTCGGCCGCCTTTTGCTCCGCCAGCCCCAGTGCTTTATCGATCTCTCCCATGTCCGCCCACAACTTGATCAGCACTCCATGGCGTGTGTAGTCGTAAGGTATCTGCGAGAGCACCTCCACCGCCATCTCCTTGTTGCCGAGTTTCCAATAACAATGCGCCACGCCGATCAGATCGATGCCGCTTCCGTAGCGTTCGCTCATGCGCCACCAGAAGACCGCTCTGGCCCAGTCTTCCATCAGGTCGTGATACATGCGGCCGAGTGTGTCCACCGAGCGCGCCAGTTTCGCCCGGTCGCCCTTGTTCCGGATCATCAAATGATGCACCAGCTTGATTCCCTCTTTCCACCGGCCGGGATTCGGATTGATAACATCCCAAATGTACTGCCCGACGTTCTTCCCGGCGTTCCATTCGCCGACCGGCTGCAGCGGCCAATCGAGGTCCAGGGTCTGCGGATAGGTCAGCTCGACGGAGTCCCACCAGTCCGGCGGTGTCGCACCCACGCGCCGGATGAGGTCCTCAACTTCCGCACGCGTCCGCGTGACCGGCGACGAGGGATTCTGCGCACGGCAGATGCTCACCTGGAGTACGACCGCCAGAACCATCATTCCCGGAAAACGGACACTGCTCGCACATTTGGGAACACGCATTGGCTGATCACCTCTGACAGTCACAGGAAGACTCACTTCTGCCCGCCGCCCACGCAGATCAGATGAGAGAAGGTTCGCAGGTACATCCGGCCGTTGGCGACCGCCGGCGTCGCCTGGCTTTTCTCGCCCAGCGAGTTCACCGCCAGCAGCTCATACCGGGGACCGGCCCTGAGCACGACGACGTCGCCGTCGACCGTGATGCAATAGAGCTTGCCATCGACCCAGACCGGCGAGCCGAAGTACCGCCCCGCGGGCTTCTCGCTCCATAGCACCTCGCCCGTGGCGCTGCGAAAGCACAAAACCTTGCCCTGGTCGTGGAAGCCGAACAGCAGGCCGTCGCGCACGACGGACGTCGGCACATACGGGACAACGCCGCGCTCCAGGCCGTAGATCTCTTTTGCGACGGATGACGAGCCGCTGCCAGGAGGCTTCACCGCCGCCAGTCGCACGCCCGCGCCTCCCTCGCCACAAGTGGCAATGATGGTATCGCCGGCAAGCACCGGCGAGCTAACCACGCGGGCCGGTAACGCGCTCGGTGTCTTCCAGAGCAGCCTGCCCGTCCCGGGATCAATGGCGGCGATGCCGTGCGAATTGCTCGTGAAGATCAACTGGTCCTGCCCCTGCTGATCGCGGTAGATGCACGGCGTCGAGTAGGATGCATTGGCGTTCTGGGGATGCTCATACCGCCATCGAACCTGCCCCGTCTTGCGATCGAGGGCAAGCCAGACGCTCGCCGTGTCACCGCGGCCTTTGTCCTGTTCGCGAGGAATGATTACGTGCTCGCCGCAGACAATGGGCGAGTTGCCGGCCCCATGACGGGCGTAAATCCCCGGTAGCTTCGCGGTCCAGACCTCCCGGCCGTCGTGGGTCAGGGCCGTCAGCGTCGGCTCCTCCTTGTCCGGCCAGAACAGATACACCTGCTCGGCATCGAGCGCGGGTGTGGCGGCGGCATAGGTATTCAGAGCGTTCATCTGGAGTTTGGCCAGATCGCTCTCCTTACGCCACAGCTCCCGCCCATCGGAAGCGTTCAGACACAGCAGACGGCCCCGCAATGTCGTGTCATCAGCACACGTAACGAAGATTTTATCGCCCCAAACCACCGGCGAAGAATGGCCCCCGCCCGGCAGCTCGATCTTCCAGTTGTAGTCCTCCGGCGACCACTGGGCCGGAATGCTCTTGTCCTCGCTGATGCCCTGGCCGTTCGGGCCTCGAAACCGGGGCCAGTTGTCTGCCCGCGCCGAGACGACAAAACCAAGCGCCAACGCCATGACCACCATCCAGACCGCCCCACCCTCGCACGCGCAGACTCCTCGTCTTGGCATCCATCAACTCCTGCTCTGTAGCTCTATTCCTTCGCTCATATCCAGGTGCAATACCTCGATGCAAGTGGTGTCCCTTCCTCCCCAGGCGGCCGACCCCATGACTGCCTGTGCCCCGTTGCCGCCATTGTGCCAGCCCCGCCCCGTTTTGCAAGCACAATGTCCCTCCGTTTCCGGGCCGATCCTTCTGATACGGATTACTTCTGAAGGCTTTGTAGATGCTCGGCCTGCCGTTGTCATTTCGACCAAGGCCGAAGGCCGCGCGGAGAAATCTGGCCCTGCAGAGACGACGCGCCATCTTCGAGGCCAGATTTCTCGACTGCGCTTCGCTCCGCTCGAAATGACAGACGCCGGCCCGGCACGGCGCTCCAGGTCGAGGGCAGGCTACGAAAGATCCAGGCGTAAACCTATGATAGAGAACAACCATGGCTCCTGTCGTTTCAACGGGTGGCCAACTTGGTGATGGCATCGTACGCAGTGGCTGATCGTTGTGAGGTCACGGGCGGGTCGGAATCAGAACTTCCTCAGCAGACCGACAACGACCGCTTCGATGCGGCAATGGTTCGAATAGATAGGCTCGTAGCTGGCGTTGGCGGGCTGCAGGCGGGCCCGGTCCTGCTCCCGGTAGAATCGCTTGAGCGTGGCCTCCCGGTCATGGACGAGCGCCACGACAAGCTGGCCGTTCTCGGCGACCTCCGCCCGGCGGCAGATGACGTAATCTCCCGGCCGGATATTCTCCTCGATCATGCTGTCGCCGCAGACCCGCAGGGCAAACAGATCGTCCCCCGTGCCAAAACAGGATGTAAGAGACAGACTTTCCCTGTTTTCAATCGCCTCGACCGGTGTCCCGGCGGCCACGCGCCCGAGCAGCGGCACCCCCACCGGTGCATCCGCCGGCGCCGGCGTGTCTCCGGCCGGAGCGTTCCTAAGCAGTCTTCGCCCTTGGGACGTCAATCTCAAAGAGCGAGCCCTGCCGGGCGAGGTGGTGAGCAACGATTTTCTTTGCAGCTCGCTGAGGTGCTCGAACACGGTGCTTCGGCTCAGCTTGAGCTGCAGCGCCAGCTCGGCTATCGTCGGGGAATAGCGTTGGCTCCCGTGAAAGGCGGCGATGTGCCTGAGCACCTCGAGTTGTTTCGGGGTCAAGCCTTCGATGAGGTCGGTATCTCTCCACCGCATCCCTGGTCTTCTCCTTGGGTCTCATGGCAGGTGGTTCGCAGGAGGCGGAGAACGCCGCTGCCTCCGCACATTTCGTCCCGGCCAGCACGCCCACGATTTCCGCGAGGGAGGCCAGCAGCCGCGTCAGGTGGCCCGCCGCGGGGTCGTCGGAAGGCGGCCAGCCCGGCGGCCACACGGAAAGGTACTCGCCCCCCGGCCCGAATTTGCACGCAGGTTCGATCCGTCCAATTCGATACATATCCATCCTTGGTATCCTAAGCTCTGGTGATTCTCCGAATCTGGTCCTTCCGGCCTCCTTTCTATCGACCGCCCCTCACGAAAAACCCAAACAAAAACCGAACAAAATCCGCGCTCTCCGCTGCCTTTTTGGGGCTCTCCACCTCGCTCAACTATCACCCGCCATAATATGGGACCGATGACGCAAAAAGTGCATCGCGCCGGGGCTCGATGCAAGGCCTCTCGCGCGGCGCCGCTTTGATCCTGACAATATGGGTGCAGTCGCTCTCAAGGGACAGCCTTCAGAAAGGCGGACAAACGGTCGCCGATCTCAGTCAGGGAGTCAAGCACGGCCAGTTTCTCTGCTCTGCGCATCGCTTCGCTCGTCTCCAGATCGCCCTTCTGCTTCTTGTCGAGCTTCTCGCTTGTGACTATCGCGGTGAAGGGAATCGTGCCTGTACGTACGTCGAGCAGTACAGCTTCGCATGTGCTATACGCTTTCACATCGTCCGATTGCAGCCAGTTGTGCTTGTAGTAGGTATCGCTGGTGATTCTGAATACCAGCAGGAGGTCCGCTTGTAACCTGACCGCGGCTTCTCTGAGCAAGGAGATCGTCGCTTCTTTGGGCGTGAGCAGCGAAGGCATGATCACGACTTGGACCACCCGATCCGACCCGGCAAGCCTTTTCTCCAGCGCGTCGAGGTACTCCTGCTGAGTTTTCAGGTATGCTTCGGTGCGCCAGTAGTAGGAGCCGTAGTACCGCAGAGCACCGCCCTCATCCTGCGTAAAGCGTATGACCGCAATCTTCGCCTTCGAAGGCAGGTTGACCTTGCTGGTCATGATCTTGGCGAGTGCGTCCTCACTCAGGACTTCCTGGTCGGATTTAAAGAGAGATGTAGTGAGGACTGGTCGCTCCCGGTAGTCAACCGCAGCCATTGCCACACGGGACCGATCCACCTCTCCCGACGGAACTGATGCGCATCCCATCAGGAACTGGGAAGCAGCCATTACGCTCACACAGACACCGATGATTCTCATTGCCTTCTCCTCTTGCCCTATTCCGCCCACTATTTCCAGAGACGCTTGCCGGAAGCTATACCCCTTCCGCCGGAGGCAAAAGCTCCTGCTTCACACCGCCGAGGAGGTGGGGCAGACCTTCGTCGAGCTCCATGGGCTCGGTGAGGTCTTTGGCTAACTCCGTCAAGAAGCGGCTGGGCTTCATCATGACGAGGTTGCCGCCGCGGTTGCGATAGACCTGCGGGACGACCAGGTAGACCTCGTCGCGGGCGCGAGTGACGGCGACGTGGAAAACCCGGCGCTCTTCTTCGAGGTCCTCGTCTTTGTTCATCGCCATGTCGGTCGGGAAGCGGCCGTCGGCCAGCCACGGGATGAAGACGACCGGCCATTCGAGGCCCTTGGCCTGGTGGACCGTGCTGAGGATGACGAACTCCTGCTCGACCGGGCCTTCCACGCAGGTCTCGCCGGAGAATTCGCCCGCCAGGGACACGTCGGCCAGAAATGCCTCCACGCTCTTGTACTGGCCCGCGAAGTTCGCCAGCGCCCGGATGTCCTCCCGCCGCATCGCCGCCCCCTCGTAGTGCGAGACCAGGTAGTCGTCGTACGAGCGTTTCAGCACCAGGTCGATGATCTCCGCGGGTGAATCGATCTCGGCCGATTCCTTCAGCAGACCGGCAAATTCCTGGAAGAACGGCTGCGCACTGGTGGGCAGCAGGCTGGCCGTCTCGCCGCCCAGTACTTCGTTGAACGGGTCGGCGGCGCTGCCGATGTGCTGCCAGACCCGCCGGGAGATCGCGCTGCCAACGCGGGGCAGCATCTTGAGCAGCCGCAGCCAAGCCAGCTCATCATGCGGGTTTTGCAGGACGCGGAGATAACAGAGGATGTCCTTCATATGCGCCTGCTCGAAGAAGCGCAGCCCGCCGCGGATATGGAACGGGATATTGCGACGCTGGAACTCCAGTTGAATCTCCAGCGAATGCCAGTGGCTGCGATAGAGCACGGCGATATCGTTCAACGTGCGGCCCTCGTCGAGCAGGTGCAGCACGTACTCGGCGATGAACCGCGATTGCGTGAAGTGGTCCTGGCAAGGAACGATCGTGGGCTTGAGCCCCGAGGCCCGGATGGCCCGGAGGTTCTTCGGCAGCCGGCGGCTGTTCTGGGCGATGCTGGCATTGGCCAAAGTCAGAATTTCCGGCACGGAGCGGTAGTTCGTCTCGAGCTTGTACTCGCGGGCCTCCGGATACCGCTGCTTGAACGTGATGATGTTCTCGAAGTTGGCCCCGCGGAAGCTGTAGATCGACTGCGAATCGTCCCCTACCACCGTCAGATTACGGTGCTTCGACGCCAGCAGGTCGACGATCGCGCCCTGGATGGCGTTCGTATCCTGGTACTCATCGACGAGGATGTGCAGGAACTGGCCGGCCAGCATGTCGCGCACGTCGGCGTGCTCGCTCATCAGCCGCAGCCACGCGCTGAGCAGATCGTCGAAGTCCAGGAGCTGCCGCTCGCGCTTCTTGCAGGTGTAGAGTACGAGCACCTTCTCGATCCCGTCCATCTCCTGGATGAACATGGGAAACCGCTTGGTGATAACCGCCTGCAGGGGCTCCAGCGTGTTCTGGATGAAGCTGGAGATCGCCGCCAGCACGTTCTTCTGCGGGAACCGCCGCGCGCGAATATCGACGCCCGCCTCTTGCACGCACGAGGCGAGCAGGTCCTTGGCGTCCTCGCGGTCGAGGATCGTGAAGTCCGGCGAAATGCCCAGCCGCTTGCCGTGCGTGCGGAGAATCCGGTTGGCGATGTGGTGGAACGTGCCGCCCCAGATATCGCGGGTCTTCTGCTTGACGAGCACCTCGACCCGGCTGAGCATCTCGCGGGCCGCCCGGTTCGTGAACGTAACCAGCATGATCCGCCCGGGATCGACGCCGTGATGCACGAGCCAGGCCAGACGGTACGTCAGGGCCCGCGTCTTACCGCTGCCGGCGCCGGCCACGACCAGCATCGGCCCACCCGGCGCCGTGGCCACCGCCAACTGCTCCGGGTTCAGGTCCGCCCCGAAATCGATTTCCCCCGCCGCCGTCCGCGACTGGAGTGTGAATTTCCTTGCCATACTGCTTTGCTATTCATTACCTCGGTATACTCTTCGATGCATACAGACAGGCACGAGCTGCCAACCAGGCCGCCATTGTAGCACCTTACCCTCTCTGCGTCCAAGCCGAGCGCGCCCCTGGAGTAGCGGGCCGTCCGTACAAGTTTTGGGCATCGAAGTCTGGGGCTGTTCCTGCCTCTGAGCAGCAGCCTCAAGGCCACAGGCCTTGGAGATGGTGGGATAGTCGCGGCGCAGGCCATCGTCAGGCCGCGCCTGCCGCTGCCACCCGGCACATACGGAATTCTCAAAGGAAGCCGTATCAGATACTGACCCTCACGATCTCCATGCAGATTCAGGCTCTGCCACACCCGCGCCGGTGGAGCAAGGCACCTCGCCCTCTAAAATTGGCTTTGTTTTCCCGGCGGCACAATCCGCATCCGGTGTCATAACTCCTGTGCCACAAGGAACTTGGTCTTCACTTGGGGCCGGGGGAATTGGGTTTGTTTTGCACGATGGCTCCTCCGGCGTCGACGCGTTCGTAGTGACGCCGTCAGGCGTCTCTTCGTAGGTTGGGCGTCCCCGCCCGACCTCTTCAGGCGAGCGAGGACGGGGACCCCAAACGCGATTCTTCGCGTTTGGGAACCCACGCTCGCCCCACCCGGGCTCACTGCCAACCGGCTCCTCTGCCGGGCCGTCCAGCTCGCGCAGGAGGCGCAGCCGTTGCAGCTCGGCCGTGGTCTTGAAGAGGCTGTGCTCGATCCGGCGTTCGTACATCAGCAGCCGGTCGAGAACCCTGCTATTGGAGAAGTCCTTCAGCACCACCCGGCCGAGCGCCAGGTCGTCCTCGCCTTCCGGCCCGCCTTCCGGCTACCCCGCCCCTTTGGGCTCCAGCGACCGGACGAGCTTGGCCAACGGGCTGTTCCTGTCGGCCAGCAGAGCGTCGAAGACCTCGTTCTGAATCCGTTCGACCCGTTTGAGCCGCCAGGACAGGCTGACAACCCGTTCCGCCAGCATCGACTCCATCGACCCAACCGGGGCCAACTCCCCGAGCATCGCCTCGCGATGCAGGTCAAACTCCGCCTGATCCTCTCCCTTGATGACATCGAGCCTCGCCGACAGGCCATGCTTGACGGCATTCTGCGAGACGGCCGCCTTGCCCTCGGTCGTACGCGGACCGGTGGATTTCTGGGCGTTCAAACGATTGGCAAGGACTTGTGCTTCACTGGTCATTGAGATGCCCTCCGAATTTACAATTTACGATTTACGATTTACGATTTACGATTCAATCGTGACTGTCAAATAGTTGATTGGCTATCATACTGTGGCCATTGTTGTGCGTCAAGTGAAATCCGGACAAGGCAAGGATTTTTCTCAGCAACCGATGAGTGACATAACCTCTTTTCGGACACTGACTTATACGGATTAGCGAAAACCCCTGCCGATGGGACGCTGTCATCCTGAGCCGAAGGCAAAGGATCTGGGCGGTGTAGGGGGCAACCCCCCGTGGTTGCCCTGGGCAGGCACAGGGGCCTGCCCCTACCGTGCTACGCTCCATTCAGGATGACATCCTGCGCACGAATTAATCATAAGCCGTATTACATGGATCGACGCGGATTCGACCCTGTCATTCCCACGAATCCGGGAATCCAGGTTGCATAGCCGCGAACCACACGAAAGGCGGAGGACGGCAGGCCAGAGGAAGCAGGCAGGAGGCGACTATGTCGCTTGGCCTCCAGCCTAACACTTATGCCGATTACGGCTGAGTTTTTCGTGGCTGGCCCTGAGCTCGTAAGGCCGCAGCACGTCCAGCGTTTGTCATGTCGAGCGGAGCGAAGCGGAGTCGAGACATCTGGCCTCGAATATGGCGCATCGTCCATTTGCGGCCAGATTTCTCCGCGCGGCCTTCGGCCTCGGTCGAAATGACAAGGTCCTGCACCTACGAAATCCTCAGAAGCAATCCGTATTAGAGCCCGTTTCCCATTTGTCTTCCGGCCAGCTTGTCCCTGCGGTGGGACCACGGATTCGGAGGCTGAGATGCTTTGTGTGACGAAGAAGAAGTCGTGGTCGGTGATGCGTCTCTCGTCACTGTGTGGATCAGGTAGGTGGGAAATAGCGTGCGTCCCCAGCGGTCTTGTCACTCCTGGGCCGACGTATTCGGCGCCAGCACGCCGGCATTGAGGACGAAGTTGTCCAGCCAGGCATCCCCGGCGTTCAGGGCCATGCCCTCGGAGCCGCCGGAGAGAATGACATAAACCGGCTCGCCGGCCCAACGGCCCTTCAGCAGTCCCGGCACGGTCTGCCACGCGTTCGCCTTTCCATAGCCCGTATAGCTGAAATACAGCTCGTCTGCATCCGGATTGTAGGACAGGTAGAGCGTCCCCTCGTCGGAGGACCGGCTGGTCACCTGCTCCTGCACCCAGGGCCCGTCGCGCACCTCGTACAGATAGAAGGGGTCCGTATCGAAGCAGCCGGCCTCCAGCTCCGCCCATTGCAGGCCGGACGGGTCCAGACCCGGAACCACACCGAGAGTCACGCGCCCATCGCCCACGCCTCGTTTGCCGAAGTGGAAATCAACTCGTAAGGCGAAATCCTTCGTGGCATCCAGCCGCCAGCCCTTGGCCACGTAGATCGCGTCGATGTCCTCCGTCTGGGCCACCGCCTCCACTTCGAGCCTGCCGTTCACCTCCCGGATGTGCACGATGTCTGGCTCCGGCTCATACAGCATCCACAACGGCTCCGCCTTGCCATCCCCGAAGTCATCGCTCAGCACCCGCTCCCACGCCAACCTCGGATAATCCTGCCCCTCCAAAATCCACCAAATATCCTCCGTCCCATTGGCTGTCTCGCCCACGAAATCCCACCCGGCATCCAGGAATGTGCTGGCCATCTGCATCTCGGCCGTGGTCTTACCTGTGCCCCCGTCGCTCGTGGCCTGGCCCGAGGTCTGGGTGTCCCAGACACACTGCTCCACAGTGCCGTTCCTCCTGAATTGCACTGGCGCCAGAGAGTCTTCAGAGAACCAGACCAATGGCCCCCCCACCAAGCCGCCGATGTAGTGCCCGCTGCCGGTAACCGGTCCTGTGCTGTAACAGCGAGACACAGTGCCTCCGTTTGACCCGGCCAGTCCGCCAACCCCACCACTACCACTGACGCCACCGGTGCTATAGGAGTTGGTCACAGTGCCGCAGTCGTTGGCCCCCACCAGCCCGCCGACATCCGAGCCACCACAGACCACACCAGTGCTGTAGGACTGGGTCAGAGTGCCCTGGTAGTTATACCCCACCAGCCCACCGACCCCATCGTTACCGTCGACCGCGCCAGTGCTGTAGCTCATGGTGATGGTGCCAATTGACTCGGAGCCTATGTAGCTTATGGTGAAATGGGCGATGTTGTAACCTACAAGCCCGCCGACAGACGAGCCACTTCCGCTGACCTCGCTGGCGCTATAGCACTCGGTCACGTAACCGGAGTTCGATCCCACCAGCCCACCGACATAGGACTCGCCGTTAACCACACCGGTGCTGTAGCTCGTAGTGATGGTCCCATCCCAGTCGGGGTCTATTACGGAGTGGGAGTCGCTGTTGTCGCCTACAAGCCCGCCAACAGACGAGCCAGTTCCGCTGACCTCGCCGGTGCTATAGCACTCGGCCACGTCGCCCCAGTTCGATCCCACCAGCCCGCCGATGTCGTAGCCTGATCCAGTTACGTTGACATCCACTACACCCACGTCGCGGACCTCGGCCCTGGATCCCAATCCACCAAAGAGTCCGAGATTGCCCTCTCCCATAATCGTCAGATGCGAGATCGTATGGCCATTGCCGTCGAAGGCGCCCACAAAACGTGTATCGCAATTCGGTGCGATGACGGCCTTGTCGAAGACCTTGCGGCCGGGGAGGTTGGGGTCGAGGTCGATGTCGGCGGTCAGGAGGAAGTGCTTGTCGTAGTCTTCGGGCGTCTCGCCGAGGGCGATCAGATCGGCCGCCGTGGCGATCTGGTACGGGTCATTCGGTTCGCCGGTGCCGCCGGCGTGTTTGCGTTGCGCGACGGCGTCCAGAGCAAAGAGGAAGAAGTCGGCGCTGTTCGGCGGCGGCGTGGTCTGGCCCTTGAGGGTGACGGCGCTATCGGCGAAGGTCAGGGTGATCACGACGCTGCTGCCGTCGTGAGCCTTGCCCTCGAACCGGATGGTGGTCTCGTCCACAACCCTGCCCGCCAGCCCGGCCATGTTGAACACCTCGTTCGGGTCCAAGGTCCGGTTGTGGGAGCTGTCATCCGTCGCGTTGGCGTCCACATGGTCGAAGGAGGCCGTGCGCGCCTCGGAATCGACCGTCAGCCGGAATTGCCCCTCTATCCGGCACGTCCATAATTGGGGTCTCATCCCCCCGGTCTTAATGATCGTGCTATGGTCCGGCTGGAACACGTAAACACTCGTGGCGCCGGCGTATCGGCGCAGGGCGACCGCGTCAAGAGTGAAGAGGAAGAAGTCGGCACTGTTCGGCGGCGGCGTGGTCTGGCCCTTGAGGGTGACGGTGCCATCGGCGAAGGTCAGGGTGATCAATACGCTGCTCCCATCGTCGGCCTTACCCTCGAACCGGATGGAAGTCTCGTCCACGACCCTGCCGGCCAGAGCGGTCAGGTTGAACACCTGGTTCGGATCCAAGGTCCTTTTGTAAGAGCTGTCATCCGTCGCATTGGCATCCACCCGGTGGAACAAGGCCGTGCCCGCCTTGGAATCGACCGTCAACTGGAACGTACCCGTGATCGTGTACGTCCTGTGAATCCCCGCAATCCCACCGGTTTGGAGAACGGTGCTCTGGTCGGCGATGAAAATATATTCGCTGGTCCCGGCCGGCCTGATGGGGTCATTGGGTTTACCATAGGCCATAGGCCCGGATAGAATGAGTAAGCATCCAGTGAATACCAGAAGCAGGGTTCTCATGGCGTGTGTCCTCCAATCCGAAAGCGGTTATACACGGCACACCGGCATGTGCCATCATTATCGCTCCATTATACTCGACGAGCCGGTTCGAACCAACAGAAAACCACGATGCGGAGAGTCCCAAAATCCGTGCGGGCAGCAGGACTATCTGTCCAGCCGGCTTGCGCGCGGCGTGGCTCATTGAGCCTTCAGAAAGTCATCGAGCTCTTTGTACTGGAGCCACAGCTTCTGATTGAGGGCACTCAGCACTCCCAATTCCCCCCGGGACCGCACCCGGCCGGCGTACGTTTCGAAGAGCTTCTCCAGCGGAGCAACTTGGAGTTGGGCCAAGGCCGCCTTCTTCTCGGCGGCCAACTGCTCCGGATCGACCTTTCCCGCCAGCCAGCGATCCTTGAGGTCGTAGGCCGGCTCAATTCTTCGTCCGACCTCATCCAGGAGGAGTGTGAACCGGAGATTCGCCGCCAGCCAATCCAGATCGGCCCGCTGGCGAGCATCGCCCACCTGTGTGCGGAGCGGCTCAACGACGGCGAGCAGATCGACAAGACGGCTTTCAAGGTCATTGTCGATGCGCCCCCATCGAGGATGGTAGGGGAAGTATTCCGGGGAATCGGGGCCGTCGAGCCAGCGCTCGCGATCCATGCGGGCCAGAACCAGCGCCAGTGGGGCTCCGACGCCTTCTCCGAATCGACCGACGCAGTCCTCGCGGTAGATGTCCTCCACTGTTGCCGGGTCGTTGGGATCCCGCGCGAACCGGGCGAACGCATTGAGATTCAGCCGGGTTTCCTCCGTGCGCCAGTGGATGGCGACGACCCCGTCCAGCTTCTGCCGGTGCGCCAGCTTGACGTGCTCGCGCATCAGGGCCACCCGCGGCTGCAGGTGCCAGAGCTGCCGGTCGCCCTCCAACCAGGGGATGGCCCACACCGCCCGATTCTTCGCGATCTCGGCGAGAAACGCCGGCTGCTCCGACCAGCCCTGATTCGGGTTCAGACAGGTGAACACGATCTCCTTCGGCAGTGCCTTGTCCAAGCCCAGCAGGATGGCCGGAAGCTGCTCGCCGCCGCCCCATCCTCCGATGGCGATCTTGACCTGCGGCACCTTCGCGCGAATGTAGGTACAGGCCTGCCGAACGTAGGCGAGGGACCAGACGCCCGTGAATCGGGCATCCGCGCCGCCGGCCCGGTCAAAAAGAGGAGCGTCTTTGTCGTATAAGTTCTGAAATTCGCCCGAGAGCCGCGCCTGGCCCACGTGCATCGTGTGCTCGTGCAGCCAGAGCCAGATCCAGTCGATCTGCGGGTAGGCGCGGAGGATGTCGTCGATCGTGGCACGGAGAATCTCGATGGACGCCGGATGCGTGGGGTCCGGCAGCATCGCGCCGCGAATCCAGGAGTCCGGTGGGACGATGGACGCAAATTCCGGCGGGTGAATCCCGAACTCGAAACCCATCGCCACCTGAATGCCGCGCTCGTGCGCCATCTGGAGCACGCGCTGCATCAGCGCCTGGGCCCGCCGGTACCGATCCTCGTTATCCCGCGCCGGCACGGCACATCGTGCACCGAACGCCTCCGCCCCTTCCGGCACATCGAAGAGCCGGGCGGTGGCGAAGGCAAAATCCTGCACCCGCAGAGGCCGATAGCCCCACCGAGCCGTCAGCGACGTGTCGAAACCCGCCGCCGGGACAACGTCCCGATACTCGATGCGGATCATCGGCTCGACGTACGGCGCATACCGCTCCGCCCCGCCGGTATAACAGTGAAACCCGACGAAATTGAGGCCCAGTTCCTTCAGCCGGTCGAGATATTGCTCGTAATCCTGCTCGTTCCAGGCGGTGGGCCCCGAAAGAAAATTGTGCCACGGCAGCGTCCCACGAATCGTGAACGCTGACTTCTCCGACGCGCGCACGTGCGCACTCAGCCCCAGCACACACACGGCGGTACCAAGACACGCCAACAACCTCATGGCGAATCGATTCCCCGCCATTGCATCCTCCCGATAATCAGCCATAGACAATCCATAACGCCTGCAAAGGCCCACCCCGGAACCTGGGGCTTTGAGGCTGCCGTCAGGCGCTCTTTCGTGGTCGGATTCCGGCTCTGGATATTCCTCAGGCGGTGTCACGGTAGCACTGCCATTCGAGCTGGCCGAGTTTCTTGAGGGCGTAGCCGATCTCCCGGAGATAGTCACCGTAGATGATCTGAGCATGGAAGCCCTCCATCTCGGCACAGAGGCGCCGCCAGTCGCCGTCAACCGCAATCTCCATCTGTGACCGGCAGGCGGGAAACGAGGGCGCTTCGACGATGGTCCCACGAAAGCCCTGCCATTTCGTGCAGCGAAGATTCGGGATCACTACGGTGACCGTCTGGCCCTTCGGATACTCGACCCGGCAGGCAGCACCGTAGTCCGATTCATAGTGGGTCATAATCACGGCCGGCTCGTAATCCCTGCCGTTCATCTTCCGCGGCGCAGCGCAATGGGCCACGGTGAAGATACCGTCGTGCGGGAAATGCGAATTGCACACGAAGGTCGGCCGGCCGGCGATCCAGCGCATCAGGACGCCGGGGAACGTATGCGACAGATCGGTGTGGCAGTAGGCCGTATAGCCCGCATCGTTGGCCAGACTCAGCACCAGGCACGGGGGCGTGTCCAGCATCTCGATCACGGGCCGACCCATACACTGGGCAAAACCGAAGTTCGAGGCGCCTGTCTCGGCCATCAACTGCTCGCAGACGGCCAGTGCCAGGCAGGAATTGACGACGAACTTGCGGTCCGTCTGCAGGGTGAGGTTCGGCGTGGCGAGCAATTCCTCGGCCCGCCGTGCGGCGCTCTCCATGACCTTCGGATCGCTGCGGGCCTGCGCCAGCCGCTCGGCGAACTGCGGCTCGGTGATGCTCTCAATCCGGTAGCCCCAAACCTCCTTCGCATGGATGGGGCCGTTGATCTGCGCCGGCTCGCTGTAGGCCATCAGGCCGCCAATGGCGAGTACTTTTGTCCCCTTGGCATTCGCCAGCCCGTACAGGGCGCGCAGCCGCCAGAGCAGCTCGCCGTAATCATCGACGACGATGTCCTGCGTGTCGGCATTGGCCACGGCGAACGTGTCGCCATTCTGACGCAGGAACCGCCAATGCGCGATCTCGTACCACAGATAGAACGGCCCGGACCTATGACGAATGAACATGATCATCGGGGCCTTGGACGAGGCCACGGCGTTCACGATGTCCGTCCCACCCGACGCCGCATAAAGCAGAATCCCATCGGCATCAGTCGCCGCCACTTTTTGGGCTTCACTCTCATTGCGTGCCGTCGCCAAGGGCCGCATCTCGATCGGGAATTCCGCCTTCTCAACGAGCTTTCCCAGCTCGCCTTTGATACGACTGATCTCGGCCGTAACATCCGCCTCGGTACACAAGCCGCCGTAGCTCCGCCAGCTCGTCTTCTCCTGCCGTCGCTCCAGGTTAACCATCAGCACCGGCTGCACCCGGAGAGCCCGGCCCTTGGGCAAGGGCTGGCCCGGCACGGCACGCCCCGTGTCCGCCGCCTTTCCTTGTGGCCCGGCCGCCCCGCTGAGACTCCCGACCACCACCACCGCACCCAGCCCACCCAAGAAGCCGCGACGGCTTACTCCCCCGCCGCCGGCACAGCAGGCCTGTGCGACCTCACGGCTATCACCCCTTGAATTTCCGCCCACCATAATCGTCTCCCCAATCTCAAACAATCAGCGAACGTCCCAAGTTCCTGAGATTTCTGCTCGCCGGGTGGCATCGGCAAGCGCCGCTTGCCGATGGTTTACGCCTCCGCCATCGGCAAAGCCTTCGGCCTTGCCGCTACCACCCATCTGCGGGCCTTGTGCCCACGGGAACTCAAGAGTCTGGGACATTCCCAACAATGATCCGAGTTTTGGCTTCTGCATTTCGATTGTTGACATTCCTCAGAGCTTGCGCGGGACGGCCAGGGGGGACTGGAACTCGTAGGTGCCGGGTTGGAGCTCGATTGCCAGTTGGCCCGGCGGCGCGGCGGTCTGCTTGAGGCCTGAGGCTTTCGCGAGCGGCTGACCGCTTTCGGTGACGGTTTTGCCGTCGGCGGTGGGCAGAATCAGGGTGGCCGTCGTGTTTGACGGGACCGTGACGTTCATCGTCAACGTGCCGCGCGCGTCGATGCTCCAATTGCTCGCGATTCGGCCGTAGAGGCAGTCGTGGTGGGCCTTGACCCATTTCAGGGATGGGTCATCCACAATGCCCGGCTTGATAACGAATCGCTTGAAGCCGGGGGTCTGCGGATCGGTCTTGATGCCGGCCAAGCCCTCGATGAGCCACGTGCCGATGTAGAGATACGAGCTGTGGCACAGGGAGTTGTCCATGTCCCACGATTCGTACATCGTCGTGGCCTCGCTGCGCAGCATGTCACCCCAGCCGGGGTAGGTGTCCTTGTTGGCCATCGTGAAGAGCAGGTCCTGCCGGTCGAGGGCAAGCAGCGTCCGGTAGAGGAACGCCCCGCCGGTGATGCCGGCGTGGATGTGGCCGTGGCGGCGAATCAGGATTTCCTCCTCCAGCCGCTTCTCGACCGCCGGTCGCACGTCCTGGGGCGGCAGGTCCACCAGCAGCGCGATCGCCAGATACGCCTGGAAGCCATTCACGTAGCTGTTCTCGGCCGGGAGGAAGAACTCGCGGTGCACGGCCTGGCGAACCTCATCGGCCCGCGCGCGATACTTCTGTGCATCGTCCTTCTTTTCGATAACGTCGGCAATCTTCGCGGCAGTCTGCAGATTGAAGAGCCAATAGCAGTTGTTGAAGAACAGCGTCTCGCGCGTATCGCCGTTGACGCCCTGGGCACCGGGCCAGAGCCAGTCGCCGAGGAAGTCCCACTCGCCGCCCCACCGCCGCAGGATGTTGTCCTTCGACTTGGTTTCGAGGAAGGCCAGCCAGCGCTGAATCGTCGGGAAGTTCTCTACGAGAATGCGTGTGTCGCCGTAGCGCTCGTACATCTCCCACGGCAGCGTGACGCAGTAGCCGCTCCAGCCCGGGCCGCCGCCGCCCCAATACGTCGGGGCCGTGTACGGCAGATTGCCGCTTTCGACGGTATCCTGGACCGCCGCCTTCTCGGCCGTACCCCAGGCGGCGCTACCGCCCTGCACGTCGCGCCAATCCTGGCTCCACTTCGTGTAGAACGCCCCGAGACCGTAGTTGTTCATGCCGCACCTGGTGGTCGCGTGCGCATCGCCGCCGTAGCCCATCCGCTCGCGGTGCGGACAATCGACGACGTATCCGCCGAGGCTCAGGTCCTCGAAGGTCCAGAGGGTCGTATTATAGATGTCATTGAGCAGCTTGTTCGAGCATTCGAAGTCGGCGGCCCGCGCGTAATCGGTCCGCACGAGAGACGCGCGAACATCATTCAGAGCAGGTTTGTACTTGAGGCCCTCGATTGTGACCCATCGGCCCGTGAAATAATTGAACCGATTGCGGAACGTCCCCTTTCCGGCCGGACCGATGATGTATTGGCTGTGCAGCCGGTGCGTCATGTCCGTGGACGGGCGCTCGGAGAATTTGAATTCAACCCCGTCGCCCGGCTTACCGTGAACGTCCGCTTCGAGCCAGCCGGTGACGTTGACGCCCAGATCGACGCGGTACACGTTCGGCTTGACCTCTTCGACGGCCACCGGCTTGATCTCCTTGATCCGACGGTTTGGCTCAATCATCTCGGCCGAGAGCAGCAGATTCGGCGCATAGACCTTCGCGGGCTCCCACTTCGAATCGTCGAAATCCGCCGCACTCCAGTTGGGCACTTCCTTGTTCGCATCGTAGCGCTCGCCGCCAAAGTGCATGAAGTCCCACACGCCCAATAGCGTGTTGGGACTGGGGTGCGTGCGCCAATTGTCGTCCGTCACGACTCGCACCGCGTCGCCGCCCGGGAGCCTGATGTCGGCCTGGGCCAGCACCATCGGCGTCTGCGGCCTGTCGTTCGTCTTATACGGCGGGAAGATCGACCACGAGACACCCAGCCACAGGCCGATGACGTTCCTGCCTGACTTGAGCTGATCCGTGATCTCGTAAGTCACATAGCGGGCGCGTTTGCGATGGTTCGTCACGGCCGGCGACAGAACCGCATCGCCGATTCTCTTACCATTGACATAGAGCTCGTGATAACCGACTGACGCCACGTACATGACCGCGCGCTCGGGCCGGTCTTTCAGCTCGAACGTTTTTCGCAGCCAGGGGTCCGGCACCTTATTATCCGGCGGTGGAAATCCGCCCTCGCGTTTGAAGAGTTGCTCGGTGCCAATCCACTTGCCGGACCAGTCGGACTTCTCCAGCAGCCCCATAGTCCAGCGTGCAGGCTCGCTCCACGCCGAAGTCGCCCCGCTCTGGTCCTTGACGCGGACCTTCCAGAAGCATTCCGTCCCCGAGGCCAGCGGCTTGCCGGCGTAGACCACGTGCACCGATTGGTCCAGGGAGGCCATGCCGGAATCCCAAAGGTCGCCCTGGTCCTTGTCTAAGAGCGTCCGCGTGCCAGCCACGAGGACCTGGTAGGCCGTCTGCCTCTGGCCGCGGGACTTCGGGTCCACGACAGTCAGCTTCCAGCTCAATCGCGGCTGCCGGACATCAATGCCCAGCGGGTTCGCCAGGTACTCGCAGCGCGGGTCCGTCACATTCACAGAACACTGCCCGCCGCCGGCGAGAGCCGCACCGGCTACGAACATGGATACGACGACGAGAGATAACACCCATTGCATTGGTCTGTTGGTACGAGATGATTCCATGCTGACCTCCCTGAATCGGCTGACGTCATAGCTCTCCAGGAGAGCCCTCGAATACATCGCACGCACAGGTTGCGCGAAATTGGATTATAGTGACAGGCCCTGACAGATGCCACGCAAAAATGGACAGACCGGGCGGCATAGTGTGCAGCTAACTTTTGTGGTCCGGGCCGGCAAGTACGAGATTTCGCGTAGTAGGGCGAGCGTCCCCGCTCGCCTAAAGAAGTCGTGCGGGGACGCACGCCCTACAAGGGCCACAAGACTTAGTCACACGCGCGGCGTATCCCCGCGCGCGGAGACATGCCGAACGCCATTGCCGGAACATGCTTACGCAAGCGTAAGCATGGCACCCGACACACAGTTCACGGCATATTACAGATTGTGGGGAGGCTCGACAGCCCTGCCGACGGTGTCATTCTTAGCGGAAGAGGCGGGACGCTGGACGCGGGTGACGGCGGCAATCAGGACGCTGCCCACCCAGACGCCACTTGCCATGACGAGGGCCACCACCAGGATAACACTGACCAATATGATCGTTTCCATTACCTGTGCTCCAGCGAACAGCCGGCAAGCGAATGTCCCAGAAGGTAGGCCGCCAGCGATGCGGCCAATGCCAGGAGGATGGGCGGGATTTCCGTCGCATTCGGCCAGACAAATTGCAGCAGCAAAGCAACGGTCGCGCCGGTGACCATCGACAGGATGCCCGCCAGCGGGCGAGGCTTCCGCAACGAGAGGCCGAGCACGGCCGCCGGCAGAATGGCAGGCGCCCAAACCGTATAACAGATGAGTAAACCATTGATGATGCTGGGAACGGCGACCGCCGCCGCGGCGGCCAGCGCGGCCAAGGTCACGGTGGCCACCCGGCCGCAGAGCAACGAGCCGCGATCCGAGACTTTGGCTAACGGCCGGACGATGTCCTGGGTAAACGACACGGCGCCGGCGTTCAGCAGCGAATCCAGGCTGGACATAATCACCGAGATCAGCGCCACCAGCAGGAGCACATACCCCTCCATCGGCATGGTCGTCTTGACCAGGGTCAACAGCACGTGATCCTCATGGGTCCCCTCCGCAACCATCGGCCGGGCCACGATGCCCAGCGCGATCATCATCGCGAACCATACGATGCTGAAAAGCCCCGCTAAGACGAAGCTGTTCCTCGAAGCGCCGGTTGTCTGCGTAGCGAGAGCCCGGTTCGCGTAAGGCGGTATCAAGGTCTCCCCCAGGAGAAAGGCCGCTATCAGTCCGATGATCTGCACCGGTGACATGGATCGGAATCCTGTCGAAGTAGCTGCCACCACTTCGCGGGTGAGAGTCGCCGTCGCGCCCTCCGTGCGGAAAATCAATACGAACAGGAAGATGGCGGGCATCAGAATGGTGAACAAGGTGAACTGTAACGCATCCGTCATCACGCTGGCCCGCAAGCCGCCAAAGGTCGTATACAGGGTCGTGATCAGCACGATCAACACGACAGCTATCCTCATCGGGACGCCGAAGACTTCCTGCACCACGACCCCCGCGGCCTTGGCCATGACGGCGGCGAATCCCGCGCACAAACCTACCGAGATGACGCCCGCCAGAATCTGACAGGTACGATTGTACTTGTGTCCGATCGCATCGCCCAGCGTATGGCAGTCGCTCAAGGAGCGCAGCCGGGGTGCGATAAACACACCTACCAGAATGTTCTGCGTGGCATAGGCCAGGCCGACGCAGAGGAACAGCAGGCCGCTCTGAAAGCCCTTTCCGACAAAACCAATCGAGAATCCGGGACCGACGTACGCCGCACAGAGGCTGCCGAAGATCAGAGCCAGAGGCAGGGCACGCCGGGCGAGAGAAAACTCCGCATATTCGCGGGCGGCGCGGGCGCGTACGGCGACGAACCCCAGAACCATGATGTACCCGATAACGAGTACTACCGAGAAAACCACGGGCTCCTCATGTACTACTTACTGTTTATCATTGACTATTTACTATTTGGCCTCGCGCGCCCTGTGTAAGCGCGTGAGGCCATGGCGTTCAGCCCGAACTCACCTTCAAATCGCAAATGGCAAATCGTCAATCCTGACGGCGGTCCACCGCGTCCGGCGGTCTGATGGAGGGCGGGTGCCCTATTCCCGCCTTTGTTGAAACGTCTCCTCCTCCAGCTCGCTGATGACCGTGCCCAGGTCGGACTCGGTACGAATCCATCCGAAGCGCGCATCGACCAGGAACGTGCGATACCATTGGATCAGATTCTTGGCGAAGTCCTCATCCTTGCAGTAGATGCCGAAGGAGATCTCCCCGGCGTGCGAGCCGGCCTTGCGGGGCATTTGCGGGAAGGCCAGCAGCACGGCGTTCTTCGACAGGAGGAATTCCAGGTCGGAGACCTGGCTGTTGTAGATCCGCAGCCGGCCCGATTCGATGGCCCCCGGATACCGCCGGAACAGATGCCGTGCCGCATTGGAGAACCCCGGGACACTCAGGTTCATCGCGCGATGCACCCGGACATCGGGATAGTCTTCGAGGATCGTATGGAGCTGGCTGAGATAGTCCTCCATCGGCTGCCGCTCGCCTTCGAAGAGCATGCACGTCCATAATTCGCCGTGGCCCGTCGCATCGAGCTGGTCCTCGAGCATTTTCTTGGCCACGTTGTAGGTCTCGCGCCGGTTCCCAAGCACCTTCAGTTGCCGCTCCATCAGGACCTGGGCCCAGGACGGCATGTCGCTCGGCAGCGCTTCCGGCGGGCAGACGCCCAGCCGCGTCATCAGGCGCAGAAACTGCTTGTGCTCCGAGCCGTAGAACCTCCGCCCGACCACGCTGCCCACGTTTCCGTTGCATTCCAGGCCGTATTTCTTGTGATAGCCGAACGACAGGCGGTGAACCTCGTACCCTCGTTCGGTGAGCATCTTTTCGAGCTCCCCGATCAGAAACACGGCCTGCTTCTCCGGCGCCTTGTCGATCGACAGGTGCACGTTCGGACACAGCACGATCGGCCGCTTGCCCAGAAGATGGGCCAGCGCACCGAACTCGTTGGCCACCTCTTCCAGCTCCTGGCGACCGTCGTACCGCTCGATACAGACGAACACCACGAGCACGTTGTTGAACGACATCCGCGGCTGCGCGGGTGAGATGGTGGCAGGATCAATCCGTGTGCTCGGCTCCTTGTCCTCAAAATAGCACGAAGAACATTGGTAACTGTCCAGGATCATATCAATACGTCAATCACGCGCCGTTCTATTGCACGTCCACGGTACTGCGGCTGCGTTCTCGCGCTGACGCGCCGGCCTTTTTCTTCTGCCGGGACGCGATCCCCGCATCAACGCGAGAGATAAAAAGGCCGACATCCGGCGTCACCACGTGATCGCCGAACCCGGCACTGTTCATCAGTCGCACGACCTCCGCCGCCTCCCAGAAGTCCTGGGACTCGCTGATGCGCTTGGCCTCCTCGCGCGTCAGGGACTTCAGGAAGGTGGGCAGACACCCGTCCCGAAGCGCGCCGGCGTAGTCGGCCAACAACTCCTGGATCTCTCTGTGTGTGTTGTCTGTGTTGGGCATGGAAAACCGCTCCTATCTTGAGAAGACGTTTAGTCCTCCTCGCAATATTCTTTCAACATTCGCCTCAACTTCAGGACCGTTCGAAATTCCAGCATCTTGACGGCGCCGACCGTCGTACCGAGCTGATTCGCGATCGCGCGGTTGGACATCCCTTCCATCCACAGCTCGATGGCCTTGCGCTCCCGGGCCTTGAGCTTCCCGAGCAGCTTGTGCAGGACCTGCTTGAGTTCCGACTGCGAAATCAGGTCGCACAGGCTCAGTTCCGGCGCCACCAGGTTCTGCACATCGGTCTGTGATAAATACGAGCTTCGATTCATCCTTCGATAGACCTCACGGAGCCGCTTGCGCATGTAATACAGATATACCGTCCGCAAAAGCTGCTGTTCGTTCTCGATGGCACGCAAGTGCTCGGGATTTTCCCAAATGTCCGCGTATACGTCCTCCAATACATCTTCACATTCCACTTCGTTGCCCAGATAGCGATGCAGATGCCGGATGAAGATGGCAAAGGTCGCTCTTACAAAGGGCTCCATGGCCCGGCGACGCGACTCGGCATCGGGGGCCGTCAGTTGTTTCAGGGCATTTCGCAGCAGTTTGTCCATGTCCGGCTACTTCATTCTCCGATCTTCGTTGCCATTGACCCTCGCTCCAGTCAGCGCGGCCGAGCAGACCTGCTTGCCGAAGCAGTGGGTACGAACCCGCAAGTCCGCAATGTTCTATTCTATCGTAGAGATATGAAGAATTCAACCGGCAAACTCCCATGCGTCATACCCGTCAAACGATTCCCCGGGCCTGCGGCCCCGAGATGGTCATCCCTGACGAGAACCCGAAGCACGAAGCTCGAATGCCGAACTCCGTGCTCTTCTGCCGGCGGCCGGCGGCTGGCACGCTCTATCCGCGGTGTCCGAACAGCGAGCGGACAGACCAATCATTCACATGCCGCCATTGGATGCCAACGGCGAGGCAACCCAGAAGCGTCATCAAGCCTAAGCCTGCGTAATCCATGAGGGAGGGGACGCCGATACGGACCGCCGGCTGCAAGGAGCCAAGCGCCATATTCGCCCCTGCGTTGGCGGACAGCTTTGGCCCACCAACAGTGGAGTTCGTGTCATTCCGTTGCGTTGGCACAATCCCACCGCCATCATCCCGGTCGGCAGGCTGCTCCGCTTTATTCTGCACGCCGGCGGCACCCGCTTTATCCGGGGCGGTCTGATGAATCTCTACCTCGTTGGCATCGGACGAGTCTTGCGACGGCTCTTTGGGAGCGGCTTGCTTGTCCGGCTCAGGGGTATTCGACAATTGAGCACCGATGGCTCCCGGCGTCTGAGGTGCGGGTGTGGCGGGCGTCTGCGTATCGCTCTCGCCCTTCCCCTCCGCACGCTTCATGATGCCTGCCGCCCTGCTGTCGGCATTGCTCGTCGCTCCGGCCTTGGACTCGACTTTCTCAAGCATCTTCAGCAGGATCTGGGCCGCCTCGGCGTTCTTCGGGTCTTGCACGGCCCGCTCCAAAGGCTCCCGGGCGTAACCGGTCTCTCCGACGCCCAGCAGTTGATAGCCAAGCAGCAGTTGCAGGTCGGCGTCGTCCGCGGACCGATCCAGTCGATCCACGAGCTTCTCGACTTGCGCGAACAGCACATCGTCGTTCGCATAGAGACCGCGCGGGAAGAAGACCCCTTCCTTGTCCGGCGTGACCTTTGCCAGAGCGACCCGCAGATTGTGGGCCGCCTCGGCATATTGCCCGTCGGCGAACAGCGCCTGGGTGTAGGCGAACGGCAGAATCATGTCGTCCGGCGCCTGGGCCATGGCCTCGGCAAACTTCTTGGCCGCCGTGTTGAAGTCGCCCGACTCGAAGCTCTTGACGCCTTCCTCAAAGCGGGTATCGGCGAGCGTCTGCGCGCCCGGCTGGGCCTTCTGCCGATCGAGCTTCGCCTGGACCTCGGCCCAGGTGCTCTCGTCCATCGGCTGATCGGTCTGAACGGATGATACCGTGCCGTCGCTCTGGTAGTAGTTGTAGGTGTAATAGTACGTGTCGCTGTCTGCGACGACCTCGCGTGCGACCGGATAGTAGCCGTACCAGACATAGGGATGCCAGCCATACCAATAATAGCGAACGCTATAGCAGTCGTCAGGCCAGTAGCCGCCCAGGCTGATGAACACGTACTTGCGATGGTAGTACGGCCACACGTAGTGGAAGGATATGTACGAGCCGAACGGGTAGCATACCGGATAATAGTATGTCGGCCAGATGATCCGATGATGCAGATGATAGTAGGAATCATAGTACGTGTGGACATGATGGTACGAATGTCCAATCAGGTCCGGCCGGTCGTAATACCGCGCGTGCAGGTACAGCGACGACCGACGATCAACGGGATCGCTGTGGAACGTGCGGAGCGAGGTCCCAGCGGCCGGATCAAGGCGCGTGGGCGTACGCAAGCGTCGAGACTCACTGAGCTTGGATGCCAGCCCCTGGCGTCGAACCTCGGCTTGGGCCACCTGCTGTTGCGCCGCCAGAACCGGCTTGCTCTGGGTCCGGGGATCTGTCGCGGCGATGCTTTGGTCACGGGTACGGTCGCGGAACGTGGAGCCACTGCGGACCCTGTCCGCACTTCCCGGCATCGGAACCCCACCGGACGGTGTGGCGGGGCTTTGCGGCTTCGTATCCACGGATGCGGTCGGCCCGCCCCTTCGGACGGCCGTCCGGTCCCGAGTATCGCGGAGCCGGGAGGTCAGAGGTTCTCTGCCGCCCATTGTCCGTGCGCCAGAATCCACCGTCGCCTGAGAGGTATTCGGATTCTGTACCTGTGGCGCAGCCGGCTGCGGTCCGGCGACCGATTTGGGCTGCTCCGGCACCGCCGGCGAAGACGGAGAGGCAGGCTTCTGCACGTCGGTGGTCGCGGGCTTTCTCCTCTCGATCATTCGCTGCTGGATCGAGCTCCTGCGCGAGCTCGCGGCGGCAGGCGGCTCTGCCGGGTTCGGCTGAGCGGATTTGAGCGAGGCAGCCGCATCGCCGGACCGGACCGGGTCCGCGGCAGGACTCTGCGGCTTGCTTGGCGTAGTGGTCGTACTCGATAGCTCGGGCACGCGTCTCGACTCAGCGGGCGGCTGCGCGGGCTTGGAGGCAGTCTCGCGCCGATGCGTCGTCATGCGATCGAGCAATGATCGGCGCGATCCACCGCTTCCCTCGGAAACGCTCGGCGAAGATGCCTGCGGCGTCGGTTTCGTTACGCTTTCCGCGCCGATCCGGCTGCCGATGCTGCTTGTTCCACTCGAGCTGGGCGGATCAACTCGTCGAGGTTGCGATACTATTCTCGAGGAGTCGATACTTGGGCTTGGCGATGGTGCAGCACTGGGTGCGGGTGCATTGATCGATGGCCGCGACGGACTTGAAGACACGCTCGGAGCCGACGGGCTCGGGCTAGGCGTAGATGGTCCGGACCTGCTCTCTATACGATTGAATATGGACCCACGGCTCGGAGTGCTTGGTGTTGAAGGTGCGCTTGGCCTGGGTGCCGGTTGGGCACCGATTGATGGGCTCGGCCGGCTCACGGCGGGAGGACTGCTCCGAAAGACCGGCGATTCCGGCCTGCTGCTCGGCATCTGCGGGCTCGGCGCGGATCGGAACGAGCGCGACTCGCTCGGGCTGGACATCCGACCCAATGACGAGCCGCCGCTCGGATTGCCGCGATTTGAAAATGACGGCGCGGGGGCAGTTGACCGACCCGGCGCCGGAGCCGCTGCACGCGGTGATGCCATCCGGGCGCCCTGGTCGCCCCGCTGCGAGAACCTGGCCTGGACGGACGGCCCACTGAGCAGGACCAGTCCAGCCACAATGTTCACGACAGCCGCTCGCGAACTACTTCTTTTTCCACGTGCGACGGACATTTTACATCTCCTTCTCTTCCCCGGCGGGATCTTCGGCAAGCCCGGAACGTCGCCCGGATCTCACCGCCGGCACGCTGGACGACCATTCGAATCGCGCGCCATCACACCATAAGGATAAACCAAAGACCCGCCTATAACTCTACGTATACCAAGACTTTAAGGTTTGCACGCCGACCGATCCAAGACCTCGAAAACCGCTCCTTTTCACCGGTTGAGCCCATCATCCGCAAACCCATTTCATGCACGTTACCCATACTTTCGTCCTTTCTACCCTATTAAGGCAAAAAAACCCAGTCCGGTAACACAAAAAGGATGTTTTTCGGTTCGTCAGGTGCCTGATACAGGTCACTCCACTTGACGAAGTAGGGCGCCGAAGGTATAATAGACCAACAGGTTGGAGGAGCGCCGAAAGGAGTACGGTTGCTCAACATGGTTGCGGCCCAAGGTACATCGTGGCCTGAACCTGGCCGATGCCGGGTCCGATAAAGGCTGTGTGTCCCGGCAGTAACAAGGGTATTGCGGAACAGGAGACTGTGGATGGGTCAGAATCCTGAAGGTTGAGCTCGTAAGTGAGACCTGTCTCAACGCAAAACTCGACACCACGCAGGCAGGATTCTGTCCGCCTGGTCGCCCGTTCTTTTCTGCCTGCGGGCGGAAAAATGTGTGCGCCCGGCTCCGTTAGGGTAAAGCCCGCCGCGAGGGGAGAGACCTTGGAGCACTTGCACGAAAGGGATTTTCGCAGATCAGGGTGCCGTGTCTATCGTTAGTCGTCAGTCGTTAGCTGTTGACCAAAAGGCACCGGTCTTGCTAACGGCCTTTCTTAACGACTAACGACCAGTAAAAGGGGGAAAGAAGTCATGGTACGAAATTTCATCCTGTTTGTCGTGGTCGCCGTGACCGCCGGGTCCGTGGGGATTGGCCTGGACGGATCGGGCGGCGTGGCATGGGGCCAATCGCCGACCGTTGCCATCGGTGTCATGACGGGCTCGGTGTCATGGTCCGGTCAGCCGCTCGTGCAGGACAACTTCGATGACAACAAAAAGGCGAACCTGTGGAAGACGTACATACAGGACCCGAACTGCTGGGTGACGGAGATCAACAAGCGTCTGGAATTTGGGGTGAAGACGAAGTTGTCCGATGTGTTCGCCGGGTACCTCGGCAACGGTTGGTGGATCGACCCCCTGACCGACTTCTCGATGAGGGTGGACCTGTCGTATGACCTTTCGACATACGACGGCGGCTGGATCGGCTTCGGTCTGACCCCCAATCCGCAAGCGCCGCGCGACCAGTATATGGCGGTCGGTATCGGATGCGCCACGTATTATCCGACGTACTGGCACGAATGGAGGGATGACTACGACATGTCGTGGGATTTCACCAGCCGCTTCCAGAACCGCGTGACGCTCTATATCTCCTACGACGCATTCCACGATGAGCTCTATGTCGGCGATTCCGGATATGGCAGTGACGAAGCCTGGCAGTCATTCCCCAATGTCATCGCGGGACGCTGGGGTAGTGCGCCGCTGTTCGTCTTTCTCGGCGAAACCGCGGACGGCGCGATCATCGAGTCCGGACATGCTTTCGTCGATAACTTCGTCATCGAGAGCGGCCGCTGCGTGAAGGCGGAGCCACCGAGCGAGCCCAATAATCCCACGGACCCGAATGGCACGCCGGGAGACGAGACGGAGCCGAACGTGCCCGCGTCGGTGATCGTGCTGCCGTCGGTGCTCAGCCGAGGCCATGCAAGCGACTCGATCATGGTCGTGGCCGCGCTGCCGAAAGGCATCCGTCCGTTGGACGTGGACGATAAGCAGCCGTGGGTGCTGCTGCCCGGTGGTGCCCAGGCAACGCAGCAGAACGCCTTCGTCTGGCTGACCGGCCAGACAATGGTCACAGCCTCGTTCGACGGGACGAAGTTGATGGCCGCCGTGCCGAACAATGGCAAGGTCAAGCTGCGCTTCGCCGGCCGGCTGAAAGACGGACGCTCCTTTGGCGGCACCTGCGTGGTCACGATCAAATAGGGGCGCAGCCCCGTTGCGGATCCTGTGTGCTTTCGGTGGCCCGTTGCGGCGGCGCACGGGTTCGACGCCGTGCGGACGTATTATTTCCAGCCGTGGTCGGCCAGATACTGGCGCAGGGGACATTGGCAGAAGATGGTGCCGCCGAAGAGCAGGCCGTAGGAGCAAGAGCGGCCACGCTCCTCCCGACACGCCAGGATGCCGCTGTCGCCGACGGGCTCCACCCGACCGAGCGTCTCCGAAGTCACACGTAGGACAGGGACGATCCTGCGGGCAATCCAACGTACGAAGAATCGCCCTGACCTCCGCCTCCTGCTCCGGGGCCAAATCCATGGTCTGCCCTCTTACTCAGGGCCGCCTTCCATCTATATGAAGTATACCCCGAAAACGGGGACCTCCAAGTTCTTCGGCTCTTCTGGACGAGAGGATCGCGGTCCGGAATAGCGGGAGGCCCGGAAATGGATAGTGGATCAGGGAGTCTCGCCGATTACCGCAGTGGATGCGTGCAAGAGCGAGGAACCACCGGGGCAGGTCCCACCCCACCAACTTGCATTACACCCCCCCGGTTATCGCTTTGGGTCCGGCGCGTATTCATAGGCGCCCATGTCGGCGGCGGTACCGAGGGGACGCGGGTTTCCGTCGTAGTCAATCTCGGGAGCCTTTTGGGTATTGGCCGTGTCGATCGCCGGCGAGCCGGCCAGCAGGTGGAGATCCTTCTTTTCCAGGTCTACAAAGATCGGGTTGGCATTGATGTTGCCCTCGCCCCAGGTGACGGTGGAGTGCGAGCCGGAAACGGAAACGCCCTCGCGACCGCGCTGCACGTCAGAGTACAGGACAGTCAGGTGCGAGCCTCGGTCGGCGATCTGCGTGTTGGAGGTATCCTCCAGGGTGATCGGCTGGCTGCAATCCCAGATGATGCAGTTGATTACCGTGGCGGTTCCGCCGCCGGGATTGAGGCGGTACGGCGGGTCCCAGCGACCGAGATCGAACAGCCGCAGGCCGCGACCGCAGCGAACAATGGTATTGTTGATCAACGTGGCATTGCAGGAGTTCTCGACGGCGATGCCGCCGCTGGCACAGCCAATGATGACGTTGTTGGTCACGATAGGGAAGCATTTGTCCCGCAGAACTATGCCGTGGTCGTCGCCGCCCATGATGATATTTCCCTCGATGATGGCCGAGCATCGCGTCGGGTGGATCCGGTCGTCGTGCTCGGGCAGGTCGAATACGTTGTGGCGGATCAGGCACGGCGGCGTGCTCTCACCCCAGAGGTCCACGTCGTCGTTGTCGCCGTACTTGCCCTGGAAATAGCAGTCCTCGACCCGGACGTATGAATACCGTGTGTGGACGCCCTGCCCGATGCCCAGGAACTGGCAGCGGATCACGTTGGCCGACGCGTCACCCGGCAGGTCCTGGTCGTCGGCGATGATGGCGAGTGCATCCCCTTCGGCATGGGGACCGTCGTTCGGCATCTTTTGAAACGTGCAGTCGTTGATATCAAGATGGCAGGCGAGCGCGACAAGCGCCTCGTGATAGTTCCGCGGGCCGGGCATATAATAGTCCTGGTGCGCGCCCGCGCTGTCGGTATACTCGAGAATGCAGTGGATCAGCCGGCTGTCGGCCGCCTGGAGAAACATGAGCTGCTTCCAGGTCGTGCCGTCGCCCAGATGCGTAAAGCGGATCGGCTGAGCCTCGGTGCCCTCGGCGAGAAGCTGGCCGGCGACAACAATTGAGACACCTTTCTTAATCAGGACCACCGTGCCGGGCTCGATCTCGAGGACCTTGCCGGCCGGGACCGTGAGGGTCTGGTCGACAATGTACGCACCGGACAGCGTGGCATCTTCCTTCAACTGACCAGCGAGGTGATTCGCCGGCGGCACGTAGACGACTTCCAGGGAGCCCGAATCGACTTCATTGGCATCCGCATTGAGAGCCTTCGCCGTGATAACGTTCAGGCCGGAGGCGAGCTTGACATCCACATGCCAGGAGCCCTCGGCGGCGTTGAAGTCGGCCGCGACGCCCTGCACCATCACGCTGGCTGCACTTGCGACACTCGTACGTCCGGCAAGTGCCACCGTCTCCGTCATCAGGATGTATGTATTGCCATTTTTGAGCATATCCGAGCCGGTTCGCAGCGACGGGATCAGCGAGAGATCGCTGCTCGTGAGCGAATTGTTGTGTCCCTCGATGGCCAGGACGTTCCTTCCCTCGCGGAGCCAATCGCCTGCCGTTCCCAGATTGATCGTCTCCGGCGTGCCGACCTCATGTGAAGAGGCAAGCGTCTGGTACGTGGCGGGCCCGGCGGGCATGCTGCGGCGCGCTGCCTCCTTGCCGTTGAGGTACGCAATAAAGCCATCATCGTAATCGACCGTCAGCTCCAGGGCGGCACTGGGGACCAGCGAGGCCACCGTGAACTCCTTGCGAATATAGACCGTCACATAGTGACCGCGCATGTCATCGAGGACCATGGCGGCGTTGTTGTCGCCATAGCCGAAGCCGGATGGTCCGGTCTCCCAGCGAGAGTCATCGAAAGCAAGTTCTTTCCATGCATCAGGCGGTGTGCTGGCCGGTGTCTGGCCGCGGAAGAACCGCCAGGTGTCACCCGGCGCAATCAATGGCCCGCCGCCTGAGCCGAGCTGCAAAGTCATGGAGTACGCCGTGCCGCAAAACAAGGCCGCGGCAATCAGGAAAACCGGTACGGGCCTGATGCCAAACCGCTTCATAAGACAGTCCTCCGAAAATCAAGAAAGCCCTCACGGGAGCAATGCGTTCTATTATACCACAGTCCCCGCGAGACACCGCACAAAAAGCCGCCGATGGCGTCCGGGGGGTGCGGTCGGCATTCGGTAGCAGATTCAGGCGGCGTGCCCTGCGCCGGCAATAGGAACAGCAGATACATGATCGATCCCGACAGGCTCCGCAGAGTAGGTCGTGCGTCCCCGCACGACTTCTTTAGGCGAGCGGGGACGCTCGCCCTACACCAGATGCACATAGCCCGCCACCGTATTCCGGCCGCACCCGCGTCCGGCGCGTGCACGGCAAGACTGGAGCAGGCCAGGTCTGAGGCTGGCGGATGAGAAATTCACCCAAGCGTGTTGCGTGTGAACTCCGTTGCGGCGTGCGACGGCCGCACTGGCACGGGTGCGCTGCACGGGAAGCACACGCTTATGCGGACATCAGCATCGTACTCGGTGAGTGATGGCCGAGCGTCAGTTGTTGATAAGCTGGAGCAATTGGTCCGCCAATTGAGGGTCCAGGTTCTGGAGAATGTGCTGTTGTCTTATCGCCAGGTCCCTGTCGCCGACGCGCAGGTAGGCCCTGCCAAGGTTAAAGTATGCCTGGGCATGCTCCTGGTCGGTCTGGACAGCGTTCTCGAGGCACTCGATGGCCTGGGTGTACATTCCCGCCTGCAAGTAGGCTTTGCCGGTGAGCACCTGCGTTTCGGCGATGCCGGGATCCAGCTCTTTGGCCCGTTGGAAGGCGCGCATCGCTTCCTCGTACTTGCCCGCATTCGACAGGGCCAGGCCGAGAGACAGGTGGGCATCCGCCGAGTCGGGGCGGATCCGCAAGGCTCGCTGGTACGACTCGATCGCCTCCGGATAATGGCCGAGTTCGGCCTGCGCTTTGCCCATGCCCAAGTGCGCCTCGAAGCAGTTGGCATCCAGTCCCAGCGCCTCCTGGTAGGAGGCTACCGCGTCGTAGGTTCGCCCGATACCGGCATAGGCGTCGCCGAGAAGGACACGGGCGCGAGCGTCCGTCGGCTTCAGGCGAACGAGATTCTCGCAGATCGCGACCGTGGCGCCCACATTATCCGAGGTGACGGAGTGCTTTTTCAGAAACGAGTAGCCGCCGTCCTCGTCCGAGCGGGTGCCCGCAATCCCCATCAGGACTCTGGCCTTGAGGCTGCTCGGATCGAACAGGCATAGCAAGGCGGAACCGGCGCCCGCAACGACGATGAGAGCGCCGATCAGCAGCAACTTCGGTTGGTGCCCTCTGGCCATGGGAGAGGTTGTGGACGGGCCCCGGACCTGATGGTCTTGCGACGGTTGCGGCGGCAAATAGTTGTCCCAGATCATTGCAGTAACCTTTGAGAAACAGCCGTTCGTATACTCATATCACCTTGGTCGCCGCGGCATCGAACGGCACACCAACGACCGGTGCCCGCCACCGGAGAACGGTGCCATCCAAAGCCGCTTCTGCCCCTCCAAAGCATATGAAACGTCCGACTTTTCTCCAAACCCGGCCGAGGCCCGGCGACTCATAATTTCTGCACGCACGGAGCGATTCTCCCGCAAGGAGCGTATTATCCGGAGCATGGCGAAGCAGTCCGTACGGCCGTGGGAAACTCTCCGATGCGCTACGACGGAGACTTCGCCGTCGCTCAGGATGACAGCTCAGGACCTTCGCGCCGTCAACTCCGCCTTCCACACCGGTGTGAAGCGGCGTAGAGACTCGTGGCGATGTTCAAAGGAATGCTCGACGCGCTCGCGCAGCCGCGGATCGACAACGAATGAAGACGGCCGCCCGGCGAGTCGGGGATGACCCTCTTGCGCTATGGAAGCAGATGATGCATCGCCTTTTCCATGCATCCGGATCAGCAAGTCGTGACGTCCTGGAATTCCCGGCCGAAGTAGGTGCCGCCGGCGGCGACGGTGCGGATCGCACCGACCAACTCCTCGAAATCACAATCCTTGAGGAGATACCCGCGGGCCCCCGCCTTGTACATTTCCTGGACGTACCGCCGGGCCGAGTGCATGGAAAGTCCGATAACTTTGATTTCCGGATTCTCGCTGCAAATCAGCCGGGTGGCATCGATGCCGTTGAGACCTGGCATGCTGATATCCATAATGACCACATCCGGCGACAGCTCCCGGGCCATCTCGACCGTCGTGTACCCGTCTTTCGCCTGCCCCACCACTTCCATGTCGGCCTGTTCCTGAAGAAACCGGCTCAGGCCCTGAAGAACAATGGTATGGTCGTCCGCCAAAAGGATGCGAATACTCATGTTGCAAGACCCTCAATCGATGTCCTGTCAATACCCCCGATTTGTTTCCTGGCCGAGGTCCAGGGGAGCCTGTAACGTCACCGTGGTGCCCTTGCCCTCGGCAGATTCAACGACGAATTTTCCTCCCATGTGGATGAGTCTTTCCCGCACACTGAACAGCCCGAACCCATGCTCTCTGACGTGTCCGTTCAAAACGGACGGGTCGAATCCCTTTCCATCATCCCGGACGGTGATCTTCAAGTCCCGCTCGTCCCGTTCCAGAGTAATCCGAACGCTCTCGGCTTGAGCGTGCTTGGCCACGTTGACCAGCAACTCGCGGACCGCCCGGTACAACATGGCGCGCATCTGATCGGTCAACGCCAAAGGCTCACCCGGGCCGTCCACCTGGCAGGCGAAGCCTTCGCACTCGCCGAACTGCTCCGCCAGCTCCTCGACGGCCGCCTGCAGCCCGAAGGTGTACAGCGTCGACGGGCTCAGCTCGAAGGTCAGATCACGCGTTTGCTTGATGGACTCCGCAATCTGGTCGCAGATCTGTCGGAGCAAATCCTGCATCTCACGCGGGGCCTTCTGCTGCAGAACGCCCAGCTCCCGCTTGGCGAAGATGAGCGACTGGCCGATCGAATCGTGCAGGGTCGCGGCGATCTGGCGACGCTGGCGCTCCTCGATCAGCATGAGCTCCTCCGTCAGCGAGGCCAACTGCTCCTTATCGGCCTCGATCTCACGCTCCTGCCTCTTGCGCACGGTGACGTCCTCGATCACGAGCAGGATCATCTCACCCCCCCCGGCCTGCCGGCGGACGGGCCGGGCGCTCAGCACGAACGACCTGGGCTCCGGGCCGACACGGTCACATTCCACCGGGAAATCCTGAAGGCTGGTGTTCTGCGGCAGGATTTCTTTGAGCTTCTGAGGCAATTCCAGGATGTCCCACATGCCGTCATCGAGCGCCGTGAGCCGCCGGCCTTCCACCTGATCGGGGGCGATCCGGAAGGTCTCATAGAACGAGCGGTTGGCCGAGATGACTGTCAAATCCGGGTCGAGCACAACCAGGGACTCCTGGATCGTGTCGACAATGCTCTCGGCGAACTGCCGGGCTTCCACCATCTCCTGCTCCGCGTGCTTGCGATGCGTGACATCCGTGTCGATTTCGAGAATCGCCACCGGCCGGCCGCTCGGACTGCGGCGCAGGGCCCAACGCGTCGCCACCGTCAGTTTCCGGCCGTCGCGCGTCGTGTGGACGACCTCCCCTTCCCACCACCCTTCCTTAATGATCCGGGCGGTGATGCGGATCAACGGCTCCGAGTACTCCGTCTTCAGCAGCTTATAACTCAATTGTCCGAGGGCCTCTTCCTTCTTCCAGCCGTAAGCAACCTCGGCACCGCGATTCCAGAAGACGATCCGCCCGTCCATGTCGTGAGCGAAGATCATGTCGCGGGCCAGGTTCAGCAGCTCCGCGTGATCCCGCAATTGGGCGGTGTAGTCCTCCAACTGCTGCTGCGCCCGTTTTCGCTCGGTAACATCCTGTATCGTTCCCATGACCCGGACAGGAGTGCCCTCGGCGTCGAGAACCATCTCCGCCTCCGTGTGCATGAACCGTTCCTGTCCGTCGAGGCGAATGACGCGAAAATCCAGAACGTACGGACTCTTTGCGGCAATCGCGCCATCAATCGCATCCTGGATCCGGCCGCGGTCCTCCGGGTGCATGAAAGACAGGAATGTCTGGGGACCGGATTCCAGGTGTCCGGGCTCGGCGCCGAAAAGGCGATAGGTCTCGTCCGACCACCAGGAGGTGTCGGCCTGCAAGTCCCACTCCCAGTTGCCCAGATGCGAGATTTGCTGCGCTTTCAGAAGACGCCTTTCCATCTCCTTCAGAGCCACCTCCGTCTTCTTGAGCGGAGTGATGTCGTTGCCGACGGAGAGGATTTCGACGACGCGTCCGCCCGCATCCCGAATGGGCTTGTGGGTCCACGAGATCCAGACCCGCCGGCCGTCGCCGCAGATGCTCTCGGCCTCGCTCGTCGGGTGCTCCTCCGGACGCTGGCTGATCTCATCGGCCAGGGCTGCGCGGTCCGTCCCCGTGCTGTCCATTTCGGGCACGATGGTCCCGACGACGTTCCGGCCGAGAATCTCCTGCTCGCTGAACCCGAAGAACTTCTGGGCAAACCTATTGAAGAAGGTAATGCGCCCCTCGGTATCCCGCCGCATAATGATGCTGTCGGCGCTCTCGACGAGCTCGCGATACTGGTGCTCGCTTTCCTCGAGCTTTTGCCGTGTCCGCTCCTGCTCCTCGATGATTTCCTGGAGTTGACGATTGAGCTTGGCCAGCTCGGCCGTCCGCTCCACGACCCGTTGCTCGAGCTCGTCGCGGGTCCTCGCCAGGGCCTCCTCCACCTCCCGGAGGCGCACCACGGCAATGTGCTCTTCGCCCACGATGGCATCGACCTGGTGGTTGCGCAAGGCACCGATGATATCTTCCACCTCGAAGAGCTTCGATTCGAGCTCCTCGTATGTCCGCTTCCTTGCTGTCATCATTTTTTATCTCTCGCTCCCAATGTGCAATACCGTCAATACCTTGTCGATATCGGTCAAATTTCCAAAAATGACGTTACGCCTCCCTCCCCTCTGCACGATCAGGGCCGGCGTAACCAGAATATTCTCTTTCAATGCGGGCTCAAAGTCCTTCAGCACATCGATCACTTCGACACTACAGTTGCCCGCCAGGTAGTCCGAACAAATCTTTTCCAACGAGGCCCTGGCAATCGCCGAATTGGGCTCATTGTTGGCCACGAACAACCGAAAATCGTAACCTTCCGGCTTTTGCCCCCCAGCCCGATTCCCTCTGGCTTCTGCGTTAGCCACCATTGTCTTCCCCCTCGATTCCTATTCGACAATGCCTGTCGTCCCGAGAGCGCCATGTGCCGGGCCACGGACACCCCGCGTTACTTCCCGATTCCTCTCACCTGGCATGGCCTGAATGCGTATGCCGTTATCGGTGATAACGTATTCATGATAACTATTCGAATGCTTCGAGCCGCGGCTCTTGAGAATCAGCAGACTCCGGGCAATCTGGTTATCCAGTGAAATGTACCGCAGCACAATGATCGTATCGAGCAGCGAGGAGATGCCCATGCCGCTGAAATCGATTTCCACGTCGTTGCCCGGGAGCTGATTGGTCATGATGCACGTCATGCCCCCCCGTTTGCAGAAATCGACCAGCTTCACGAGATAATCGAAAGCCGACTGCCCGTGGCCCATCCGCATGGTCGCCGAGATGGCGTCAATGATGAGATGGTCCGGCTCAAAGGCACTGATCCGCCTGAGAGCGCGGGCCAGATGCTGCTCGGCGCCCATCGCCTCGGGCATAACCGTCAGAAACTCCATTTGGCCCGCTCGGACCGCCGGCCGCAGGTCGATGCCGGGGCTCAGCATGCTGGACACGACCGCCTCACCGGACTCCTCGAAACTAATGTACAGCACCTTCTCGCCGCGATCGCAGGCGGCCTTCGCCAACGTGCAGGCCAGCGTGGTCTTGCCCGTGCCGCTGGCGCCCGTGATCAGGATGCTCGAAGACTGCCGGTAGCCACCGTTCAGCAACTCGTTCAGTTGCTCATTGCCGGTGGAGACCCGGCCGCCCAGCGGCACGTGCTCGAGCGAGATCGTGGAAATCGGCATCAGAACGGTGCCTTCATCGCCGATCACAAAGGGGTATTCGTTGGTGGCAAAACCCGAGCCGCGATACTTGAGGATGCGCAACCGCCGGGTCATGACCTGCCCGAGAATGCGCATATCAGCGACGATCACGCAGTCCGCCATGTAATCGAGAAACTCGTAGCGCGAGGTGGCGTCGCCATTATCCGCTTTTTTGGCCGTCATAAGCGTGGTGAACTTGTTGTCCATCAGCCAATCGTGCAGATGCAGAAGCTCGTTCGACTCGCGTCGGGGATCGTTGTACACGCGCAGCAGCACATCGATCGCGTCAATGACGATCCGCCTGGCCTTGATCTGCTTTGCCCGGCCCTGGATGATGGCCAGGAGCGGCGTGATGTTGAAATCGCCGGAGAGAACCGCATCGCGATCCAACCGCGATTCCAGGATAAAGAGCTTGCCGGCCTTTTCCAGCTCCGCCAGATTCCAGCCCAGCGAAAGTGCGTTGCGCCGGATTGCCTCCGCCCGCTCTTCGAACAACAGGAGGATTCCGCTGTGGCCGGCCAGCGCCGATTTATAGAGAAACTCCAATCCCAGCATGGTCTTGCCCGTGCCCGGCCCGCCACTGATGAGGGTCGTTCGCCCTTCGGGGAGCCCGCCGTCGAGGATTTCATCCAGTCCGGCTACCCCGGACGGAACCTTGGGCAAGCCTTTCGATGATCCGGAAGCCTGTCGCGAAGAAGTGCGTCTTGCTTTGCTCATCGTATTCTGTTCCCTACCCTGTGCTCGCATCTCGAAGAAAGATGTGAGGCCTGCCGAAATACGCTCTACGCTCCTGCTATTCCTGATTCTGGCCGGGGTTTTACTCAATGTCAATCAGCAATTATGACTTACGACCGCAATTCTTCGTTTGTTTCTCCACATCTTCACAACTTGCCTGTGATATCTGCGGACCAAGCGGCGAGAGTTGATATGCCTCGCGAGCGAACGCCGGTTCCAGATGGGATGCACGTGTTGAATACCCGAGCGTCAATAAACGCGTACCGCGCTTGCTGCTGCCGTCCAGGCACTCAAGATGAGCTACGAAAGATCCATTCGCAATCGGCGTTATTTCGGCGAAGTACAGGCTGGACCTGCAAGGATTCTGAGCTTCGCACTTTGGGGCTGTCGGTGCGGCGGCCGTCCGCAGTAACTGTGCGACCGGATGTATGGAACCGGTTCCACCGCCGTTTTTTACGGTCTTGCGGGTTCGGCTGATATATGGTTAAATGAACATGTGCAGGGCCTTTGGCGTACTGCGCGTGTTGAGGATGGCAGTAGAAGATGACAGAGAAAGTGGTCCAGAGAAGAAGACGACAGTACCGGGCGTCGATCCCGGGAGTCGGCAAGGCGTCCTACCAGAAGAAATATGACAAGGCCATGTCCGGCCGCGACCCCAAAGCCGCGATTGCCGTCAAGTGTCTCGACTGTATGCACTGGCAGCGGTCACGGATCACGGAGTGCCCCATTGTCTGTTGTCCCCTGTGGCCGTATCGTCCCTTCACCAACCGGAAAGCCCTCGCCCCGGGCACAGCACGAAACGAATAGTCCCGCCGGTCACAGGCCGCCAGCGCAGAACGCACCCCCTCAGGACCGGCCAGGCCGTTTCTGTCTTCCGCAGATCAACGGTGAAAAGGGCCGCGAGTCAGACCCCGCAGCCCTCAAAATATCTCACCGAAAGCTCGTTTTAGAGCGACTGGCGCCTGCGAAGGTATCCAACGAGAATCGTGCCAAGGGCGGCCAGCAGAATCGCGCCCGGGGCGGGAATCACGTTCGGGCCGGGCTGTTCACGGGGGCAGCCAACCGTGAAGCCGTGCCAGAACTCGGAGCCCATCACGGTCCAGCTCACGGACGTCACGGCTCCTGGAAATTGGATGACGCCGTGTCCCTCGGTGCCGGCAAGGACGTTCCCCGGTTCCCGGACCAGTGGGCCGTCGCCCCAAAAGCCGCGGCCTTGGCTCAGGATTTCAAAGGGGGTGTCGAAATCGTATCTCACCGTAATCCCGGCTTGTCCGAGGCTGACGATGGCCATGACGGGGTCTGTCACCGGCTGCGAGAATGTGATGGTGTTCGTCAGCTCGGTGCCGCCCGTCAGGGCGATAATGTCACTCCCCGTCGGCGGATTCCCCACGACGCTGCTCGTGTACGGAGCCGATGGAACCCAATAATCTGTGCCTCCCGAAGTCTGGGCGAAGGTGACCTGCCCGCTGTAACTCACCTCGATCGTGCTTGGACCGGGCAACGTGATCGTGCCCATGGCGGATCCGGGAGTGCCTACGGTCGCGGCCACCCAATCGGTCCACTCCGTGGGCGCCGCCATCGCGCCGGTCCCTAACAGCATGCCGCCGACAACCACGCTCATAAGACAGATTCGTTTTGCCATGTATATTCCTCCTTGAAGGACTGTGAACGTGGACTCCCTTCCGTACGAATCGCTCCACGCGGAGCGGCGGGTTGTATCCACTGTCTTGTCCGCGCAACGGCGGCTTCAACTTCATGCAGGAAATATATCCCCCCTGCGGCCGCCCTTCTTTCGAGAAGATCGAACCCTGACGGCTACATCTTACCAGATATATCTTGTATCTTGCTCTCGCCCGGCAAAAGGTCAAGTAGGGAAATTGCCTAACGCCCGACCGCCGGACGCCGAGGATGGACAGGCGCTTCACTGCGCGGCGTTCAGGAGGGCAGGGTAAGAGTGAAGGAACCCGCTGCGGCAAAATCAGCGGGATGGGACCGGAGAGGCCGGGATTCGAACCCGGGGTAAGGGTTTATACCCCTACGACGGTTTAGCAAACCGTTGCCTTCAGCCACTCGGCCACCTCTCCAAACCGTCTGTAACTACTCTATCCGGCAAGGTCCTGTTTGGCAAGAAGATAAATCCATTTTTGCCATTTTTCGCCCCTCCAGGCGAATCCGGGTCCCTGCCGCGAGAACCTAACGTCCGGCTCTCTATAGGCCGGAAGGCGGACCCGCCGGGGTGTTCGGGTCTGCCGGAGGTGCCGGCCGGGGCGTCCAATAACGCGCGAAGGCGGCGAAGTCCTTCAGATTCACCCGACCATCGCCCTTGGGCGACGAGATGTCGCCGGATAGCTTCGCGGAATCCTTGAGCCACTGGCCGGAAAGAGCCGCGAGATCAGCAAACCGCACGCGGGAGTCGCCGTCGAAATCGGCCTTGACGGGGCAGGTCAGCTCGATGCCGTTGCCCGTGCCGAGGTTGCGCGAATACTGCTTGTGCAGCGGATTGTTCCAGTGCTCGTGGACGCCGAGGCTTTGGAGGCGGACGCCGTCATGCTCGGGGTCGTAGAAGGTGCCGGAGGGCGGCTGATCCGCGAGGGCTGCCTCGGTGAGATAATCCTCGGCGCCGCTCATGCGCGGCAGGTCGCTCCACTCGACCCACATGAAGTCGTAGCAGACCGAGTCGATGGCAACGGGGTCCTGCGAAACGAACACGCTCGACGGCCAGTCGCCGTTGAACGGCGGGATTTCCCACCTCATGGGCTCGGAGGACCAGTTATAGCCCGCGAACAGGCCGTCCACCATATACAGCAGCGTCTTGCCGCCCAGCTCGCGCTGGCCCATCAGGTCCACGAGAGCTCGGTACTTCCCCGTGCCGGACGTGGTCCTCGGCAGGCTGGTATGCATATCGTAGTAGTTGTATTTCTTGCCCCAGAGCGTGGTATCGGGATTGCGGATCAGCGCGCCGTAGAGATTCTTGCCGCAGACCGTGATACCGCCTTGATCATGGCTCTTGAGAATGGCGAAGTTGATGAAGTAGTCCGCCTCGGCGAACGATTTCGGCAGGAAATCCTGCTTGGTTCCCGCCGCCGCGGGCGCGCTCCAATAGAACGGCACATCGGAGAATTCCACGGCGGTCCGTCCGAGCCCGCCGAGGTTCGAGAGGTAACAGACGTTCGGAAACTCCGGATGGACCCGGTTATAGATGAAGCCCGGCATAATCCGGCCCGGGTCGCCGATGCTGATGTCCCGCTCGGCCGCACCGACCACGTTCACCAACTGCCACAGCAAGGCGACAATCATCTGCGGCGAGGTGTCGATGTTATTCCGGTAGCTCGACCGCTTCTCGAAGGTCGTCGTATTCGCGTTGTAACAGAGCGTGTTGTTGATCTTGATGGCGATTTTCTCGCCGGGCGTGAACCCCACGTCGCCCCGGCCGCGACTCACATTGAAATAGCGAAAGAGCGCATCCCACGCCTCGGCATCGGTGCTCTTGCCCGCCAGGCCGCGAATCGCCCGCGCGACCATCTGGCGGACGACGGCCGGGTCGGTGTGTGCATCATCGCACCAGGGCTCAGAGCCGTACCCGTCCCAGTCGGTGGCGTTCGGCTCGTGAATCCAGGTGACCCGTCCCGGCTGCACGCCCTTGGCCACCCCTATCGGCACGTTCGGCACGGGCATATCCGCCGCGCTCACCGGCTCGTCGGCCGGATCGATCAGCAGCCATATCACGCCGACGCCCACGCCGAGGCACAGGGCACCGGCGAGGAATCTCGCCCGTGTGAAATGCCACCTCGCGCGGCGGAACGCGAGCGTGGACCCGGCCAATCCAAGCAGCCAGAGAACGAAACTGGACGCCAGGGGAAATGCGACCCTCTGGCAGGGATAGGCCGCACGGGAAGGTTTGGGGATCACTCGCGCCAGAAACCAGATGAGCGAGCACAGGCCAACAATGGGCGAAAGCAAGACCACCCATCGACCGGCGACCCGACCGCGCCAATGAGCACCCGAACGATGAATCCCTCCACACTCAGAATCGCGACAACCGCTCTCGTGAGCCATTTCTCTTCCCTCCTGAAGGCCCGCCAGGTCTATGCAAACCACGCGGGCAGTTCCGTTGAGCAGGATTACACACTCAGTTGTCTGTCCGGCCTTCGGCAAAGCCGCTCAATATCTCTGGCTACGATCTCCGCAACGATCCGCTGAAGCTCCGGCAGGTCTTGCGGCAACGGCTCTGCGGTAGAGACCTTCAGGCGGGCTGGCTCGGATGGAGCCACCGGCCCGGCCTGCGCTCGGCCCGGCGCTCGCCGGCGCCTGGAGGCGACCCTTCGCTGCTCGGCCAGGATATTCTCCGCCAGATCATACGTGGGGATCTCCACCGGGTCGGCCAGCAGTTGTCCCGCCTTGCTCACCACATCGTCGGTCAGACGAACGCCGCCCGCATCGTCGTTCCCGGCACTATTTCCCGCCTCCGTCAGCTCCGCAGGCACCGACCCGGGCTGCTCTGCGTCAACCTCACCGCCATCTACCGGGGGAATGTCCTTGTCGAACGGCGGAATCACATCCGTCGCACGAAGCACCCTCACACGCTTGGGTTTTGCATTGAGATTCATTTCGTCCACGGTCGAACAAACCTCCTCTGAAAAAAACCTGCCGTGACGCGGACGAACAAATCGTGTTGCCGTTCGCACAGCCTCTTATGATAACTCATACACCCCATTTTTGCCAGAAGATACTGTTGTCGTCGAGTTTTTGTTTCCATTGCAGGAGCCGCTTTCGCAACGTCTGCACATCATTTGTATATCGGCCGTCCCGCGCGAGATTCTGCAATTCCCAGGGGTCATTTTCCCAATCGAACAGTTGGGTCGTCCGTGAGGATCACGAGCACGTTCGGCGGCTTTCGGCTTCGCCCGCGCTGGGCCATCCCCAAGCTTCGCTTGCGGCGGCCCCCCACGGTCCCCACCACCGCCGCTCCCAGTGTCCCCAGGAATTGCCTTCTGCTCTGCACGGCCTTCCCTTCCGAGCCCTCGTCAGACGGAGGCCGCCGGACCGAGGGAGTACTGGGTGTAGCTGCTCAGATCGATGTCCCGGATGAGGGTGTTGACGTCCTGCACCGTCACCGCCTTGACCGCCTCGACGTCCTGCTCGATCGTGCGATACTCGCCGAGGTACATCCAGTTAAAGCCCAGGTCTACCAGGCGGCCCATCGGCAGCTCGTTCTTGAGGACCAGGGCGCTGAGGACTTTGTTCTTCGCCTTGGCCAGCTCATCCTCGGCGACTCCGTTGCTGACAAGCTCCCGGAAGATGCCTTCCACAATACCCAGGACCCTGGCGGCATTGGGCGTGCCGCAACGAAGATAGCTGTAGAACATGCCCGTCCCATCCATAGGACCACCGTGCATCGTCGCTTCTTCGGCCAGGGCCTTGTCCACAAGCTCCCAATAGAAACGCGAGCCATAGTCGTCGCCGACGATCACGCCCAGCAGCGAGGCGGCGAACCGTCGCGGGTCCCGCGCGGAGACGCCGGTATGCATCAGGCAAATGTGCTCACGCTTGAGGTTCGGCTTGTCCGCCCGTGCTTTTTGCTTGGTGCCCGGGAAGTCGGTCAACGGCCGCTCCACCTTCCGCATGGGCCACAAGCCCGAAACCGGCTCCACCGCCGCACAAAATCCGTCCCAGTCAAAGCGGCCCGCACAGGCAACGACCATGTTGTTGGGGGCGTAGCGCCGGGAGAAATACTCCCGCATCTCGTCCGCCGTCAGGCCGTCAACGCTCTCGAGCGTCCCAAGAACGCTGAACCCGCACGGATGGTCGCCGAAGTGCAGGCTCCGGCACCGGTCGATCACGTCGAACGTCGGCGTGTCCTGGTACATCGCGATCTCTTCCTTGATGACGTTCTTCTCGATCGTGAAGTCATCCTCGCGCAGCGCCGGCCGCATCAGCTCCGTCCACAGCTCCGTGATCTCCACCAGGTATTCCGGCAGCACCGCCGCATAAAAGACCGTCTGCTCCTCGCTGGTGAAGGCGTTATATTGCGCCCCCCGGCGGTCGAAGGCCTCGTTGACCTCGAACGCATTGAGCCGCTCCGTGCCCTTGAACAGCATGTGCTCCAGGAAATGCGACACGCCGTTGATCCCCGGCGTCTCGTCCCGCGAGCCCGTCCGGACGAAATACCCCACGGCGGCCGACTTGGCGGGCGGGTTGACCTCACCAATCAGGACCAGGCCGTTCGATAATGTCTTTTGCTTGAACTGCATCGCTCTATCCGACACGCACCTCTTTGGGTCCGATGGTGACGACCGTGAAATCCCGGAAGGGATTGTTTCTGACGTACCCCAGCACCGAGCCAACCGATGTGGCCTCAATTCGTTCCTTGACCTCATCCAGCGTACGGACCCGGCCGAGCAGGTAGTAATCGCTGCCGACCGCACTGGCCCGGCTGCTCGAGGACTCGCTATGCAGAATCACGCTGGCCTTGAGGCCGATCTTGGCCCGGGCCAGCTCCTCCTCGCTGATGCCCTCCGCGAGCCGTCGGAACTCGCCGACGGTCACGTCATAGGTCTCCTGGGCCTTGTCGGGCGTCGTGCCGGCGTAGCACATAATGCCCGCCGCCTCCTTGAGCGAGTGGTACCTTGCCCCAATCGCGTAGCACAGGCCCCGCTTTTCCCGCACCTCCGTGAAGAGCCGGGAACTCATACCATCTGAGAGCACCGAGACCGCCATGCGGGCATCGTAATATCCTTCATCCGTGAACCTGGCCGTGCTCGTCATCAGCCCGATGTGGACCTGTGAGCCGTCGTGCGGAATGTGCGTGTACTTCGGTCCCCTGGCCCCGACCTCACGCGGGCTCACCGGCGTTCCTGCCGAAGGCCCGAACACGCTTTCGAGCTGCCGACGGACGGCATCGAAGTCATACTTGCCCGCCACCGCGAAGATGATTTGCGGAACGTTCAGGTAGCTCCCGGCGATCTCTCTGGTCTTCTCCGGCGTCAGGTTTTGCAGATCCTCGAGCTCGCCCACCGTGCTGCGGCCGAGCGGCTCCGGATAAAATCGCTTCCTCAGCTCGAGCATGACCCGCTGGCGCGGCTCGTCGTCCAGCGAACGCAACTCCTCGATAATAAGCTGCCGCGCCGGCTCGAACTGTTCGTCGCTCAGGTGGGGCTTGAGGATGATGTCCGCGTACAAGGCCAGGGCCTGGGCGAGATTGCTCGATTCCAGCGCGGAGCCGAGCGTGAGGTGCGAGCTGCCGATGGAGGTCGAGCGTTGCAGCCCGAGGCCGTCGAGTGCATCGCCGAGCTTGCGACTGTCCCACGGCCCCGCCCCCCGGAAGATCCAGTCGGAAATGACGTTCGAGGCGCCGCAGTAGCCCGGCGGCATCCACGCCGCCCCGGCCGGAAGCATGAACTCGAACGCCACCGACTCCACCCCCGGCATCGGCTCACCGAGCACCACCATGCCGTTCGGCAACACGTACTTGTCGATCTGCTGTTCCATGCACATCCCGAAAGTAGCCCAAGCAGGTCACCTGCCCATGCAAGTCCCACAAGCTGGACGGGATTCTAACACCCAAACCCCTCCTCTTCAATCGGAAATTCCCTTGCAGGCCCCCAACTGTCCCCTGTGCGCTCCGGTCTTGGGAACCGCGCGGCCTTCAGTCCTACGCCTTACGAGTCACGCCGGGCGATCTCCGGCACTTGCCAAGTGCCGGTGGACGAGAATAGGATGTCACCGGCCGAAACAAGACCGTGGTCCTGACCTGGGTTGGCTCAGTAAAGCGGCGACGCAAGGGCATCGAGATGCCAGGCGGAAACTGTGGGAAGTGACCGGCGGGTAGTACCCGCCTAGAGGGTCAGGGCCAAGGAGATCCATATGTCTGAAGTTGGTCAGCGGATGGTGGATGGCACAAGCCGGCCGGATGCGGAGGCTGTGGCCGACTGGATCGGGTCCGCAAACTATAAGCGATGGACGCGCATCCTTCGATTCATCGAAGACAACTATCCGGGTGTGTTCGCCGCGGATGATTGGGTGTATGGGGGCAAGAAGCACGGCTGGGGGCTGCGGTTCAAGAAATCAAAATCCTTCTGTACGCTGATCCCCGAGCGCGGCCGGCTCGTGGTCCTGATCGTCTTCGGCGGCGAGCAGCGGGAGAAGGCCGAGACCATCCTGCCGGAACTCAGCGCCGACGTCCGCCAGCGATACACGGAAGCGACCACCTATCATGACGGCAAATGGCTCGCCATCGCCATCGACCGGGACGAAATCCTGGATGACGTCGAAAAGCTGCTGGCGATCAAACGCAAACCCAAGCATAAGTGAGCCGCCGTGCGCCGGAAGAATGGCGTGACGTGCATACCTCTGTCATCCTGGAGCGGCACACGCGGATTCTATGCGGCGGCGGTTTCGTGGTCGTACTCGTCGAAGCGAACGGCGATGCGCTTGCTGACGCCCTGCTGCTGCATCGTGATGCCGAACAGCATATCCGCAATGCTCATCGTCCGCTTGGAGTGCGTGATGACGATGAACTGGCTGTCGATCTCGAAGTCCCGCAAGAGCAAATTGAAGCGCTCGTTGTTTGCTTCGTCCAGGGCCGCGTCCACCTCATCGAGGAAGCAGAACGGCGAGGGTTTCGTGCGAAAGACCGCGAACAGCAGCGCCAGGGCGGTCATGGATTTCTCACCGCCGCTCAAGAGCGAGATGCTCCGCGTCTCCTTGCCCGGCGGCTTGGCGATGACCTCGATGCCCGCTTCGAGCACGTCGTCGGACTCTTCGAGCACGATGTCGGCCTTGCCACCGCCGAAGAGCTTGCGGAAAACCTGCTGAAAGTTGCCGCGAATCTGCTCGAACGTCTCGACAAACTTGTCCCGGCTCTGCTTGTTGAGCTTGCCGATGAGCTGCTCGAGCTGCGTCTTGCTTTCCGTGAGGTCCTGGACCTGAGTGGCCAGGAAGTTGTGCCGCTCTTCGAGAGATTCCTGCTCGGCAATCGCGTCGAGGTTGACGTTGCCGAGCCGCTCGATCTTGCCGCGCAGCTCGGTGATCTCGGCTTTGACCTGCTCCCAGTCCACGTCCCCGGTCGTGCGGTTGGCGAACGCTTCGGCCAGATCGATCTGCAACTCATCCTTCACGCGAGCAACCAAATCCTGCTGGCGAACGTCCAACTGGCCGAGCTCCACGCGCAACTCGCTGATCCTGTGCTCGACGTCACTCTTCTGGATTCGCTTGGCGCGAACCAACTCCTCCTTCTGCCGCTGCTCGGCGATGAGTCTTTCGAGCTCTTCCTGCAAGAGCCGGTTGCTCTGCTGGGCGCCGTCCTTCTCGACGAACAACTCCGAGACGCGGGCCTCACAACTGAGAATATCCCTCTGGGCCTCGGCAAATTGACTCGTGCAAACCTGGATCTCCTCCTCGGCGGTGGCCAGCGTCTGCACGCTCGCCTGCATCTGCCCCTGGAGCTTCTCGATGATCTGTCGCAGCCCCTTCTGCTGTTCGAGAACCTGGCCGAGCTGAACCTTCAGATCCGTCAGCTCCTGCATGCGCTCTTGCTGCCGGCCCTTAAGCTCATCGTATCGCCCTTCGAGGTCCTTGATGCGGGCGGCCCGTTCATTGTTGACCGTCTCCAGCTCGCTCAGCCGCTGCTTCGAGTCGTACTCCTTCTGCACCGACTGCGAGATCTCGGCCTCGAGCGAGCTCAGCTCGCTGGCGATCAGCGGCTCTTCCTCTTTCAAACGCTTGATATCCTGCTCGTAGGCGGCCAGCTTGGAGGTCACCTGCACCTTCTCGGTGTTGGCCTCGTAGATCGCCGTGCGCAGGTCTTTGCACAGCTTCTCCAGATGGGCCTTGGTCTGAGCGTTTCGCTGAATCTGGCCCTCCAACTGGGCGATCTCGGCGTTGATCGTCGCGATGGTCTCCTCCAGTTGATTGATCCGGCTGCGGCGGGAGATCAGCCCGGTCGCCTTGCCCAGCGGCCCCAGGCGCAGCCATCCGTCCGCACTGAGGCACTCGCCGCCCAGAGTGACGAACGTATAGCCGGCGCGCGTGTAGTCCGCCAGTTCCAGCGCCGCATCCAGCGAATCCACGATGACGGTCTTGCCCAACAGGCTCCAGGCCAGCGGCGCATACCGGCTGTCGTATCGGACGAACTCAATCAGGCGCCCTTTGACGAACGGATACGGCGAGAAGTCCGCGTCGTCGGTAAAGGGCTCGAGCCGGTCCAGACTGCGGAACTGAACGCGGCCTTCGAGACGCGCCGCCATCTCGTGGTCCTGCAGAAGCTTGTCGGTATCGCTGACGAGCAGAACGTCCGTCAGGCCTTCCAGGGCGGCTTCCACCGCGCCGGCGTACTCGACATCGGTGCTGATTTTCTCCGCCAGAATCCCCTCGACGTAATCCAGCCTTTTGCTCTCGTCTTTCTGCGCTTGGAGGATGTTTTTGACGGCGTTGCCGAGCCCTTCGTAGCGGCGTTCCATGTCGGTCAGCACCGCCAGCTCGCTGCTCAGGGCGCTGCGAGCCTCCTTGCTGGTGGCCAGGCGCTTCCCGCCGTCGGCGACCTGCGCTTCGGTCTCTTCAATTTTGAGTCTCTTGGATTCCAGATTCTGCTCCAGCTCGGCCAGCACCCGCGCGATGTCGCCGAGCCGGGCGTTATGCTGCGCTTTCTCGGTGAGCACTCGCTCGAGCTCGGCCTGGGCCGTCTTGGCCCGGCCCGCCAACCGCTCCCGCTGGTTCGACAGGTTATCGCGGTAATTCGACAGGCTCTGAATCTCGTTGTGAAGCTGGGCCGTCCGCCGCACGATGTCGATAATGCCGGACTTCTCGTCCTCCAGCTCCGCCTCCAGCGAGGCCAATTGCAGATCGACCTCGCGCGAGACCTTCTGGATTTCCTCGATCGCCTCACTTCTCTGGGTCACGGTTCCGTCGCAGCCGGCCAGCTCGCCATGGTGACGCGCCAGGTCCGCCTTGAGCGATTCGCCCTGGGCCCGCAACTTCTCGATCTCCTGCGACGCCGTCGCTCGGCGCTGCTCGAGCTCGACGGCGCGCGAGCGCAGGAAGTCGATCCGCTGGAGTTTCTGATCGATCTTGCTCTGAATGGCGACGAGGGAATTGCCCGTTTCGCTGAGCCTGTGCTCCCGGTCGATGATATCGTTGCCGAGCCGGCTTGCCTCCGCCTCGGCCCCGGCCTCTTCCGCCGCGACGGCCGCGAACAACTCGTCGGCCTGGTGAAGCAGGCCGTACCGCTCGTCAAGCTGCTCCTTGTTCTTGGCGTACTCCACGAGCGAGTAGTTCACCTGCAGCTCTTTGAGCCGCTGCGTGTATTCGAGATAATTGCGCGCCTTGCCCGCCGCCAGCTTGACGCTGCGGAGCCGCTTACCCACCTCCGCCAGAATATCGGCCAGACGCAGCAGATTCTGGTCGGTATGCTCGAGCTTGCGCAGGGCCTCTTTCTTGTGCGCCTTGTACTTGCTGATGCCGGCCGCTTCCTCGAACACGAGACGCCGGTCCACCTTGGACGCACTGACGAGCTGATCGACCTGGCCCTGCTCGATAATCGAATAGGCCCGCGTGGCGACGCCGGTATCCATGAACAGCTCGCGGATGTCCTTCAGCCGGCAGAGCTTACCGTTGATGCGGTATTCGCACTCGCCGCTGCGGTAGATGCGGCGTGAAACCTGGACCTCTTCCGTATCGATCGGCAGTCTGCCGCCGGCGCCTTGCGGGTTGGAGAGGACCAGCGTCACTTCCGCCGAGCCCATCGGCTTGCGACTGCCGCTGCCCCCGAAGATCACGTCGGCCATCTCGCTGCTGCGCAGGTTCTTGACCTTCTGCTCGCCGAGCACCCACTTGACCGCGTCGACCACGTTGCTCTTCCCGCAGCCGTTAGGTCCGACAATACCGGTGATCGTACTATCGAAAACGAATTCGGTTCTCTCGGCAAAACTCTTGAATCCGTCTAATATGATTTTCTCAAGTCGCATGGTCTACCTAATTATTGTGACTGTCCAAGGATACCCGTCCTTCCGGCGGCGGTTCCGGAACCGCGTGACACTCTTTTATCGGCCCGACCGCTTTCATTTCTTGACTGGAAGGTCGATTTTAGGGAGCGGACCGGCCCAAAACTGTGCGGCCACCGCTTCCTTGGCGGACAACTGCTCGAGCAGGGCCATCACTTGCGCGTAGGAGACGTCCAAGCCGGCGAGCTGCCCCTGCTTCGCTTTGCCGCCCTCGTCCCCGAGTGCAAGAATGAGGTCGCGCAGATTCCGGCCGGTGCGGATCGGACCGACCACGCCGGGTCGCGTCGGATGCTTGCGAAAGACGGATACGGAACCCTGGCCCGCCTGCGAATTGACAACGATTGTCTTGTCGGGAGACTCCACGAATACATTGTCACTACATACCAGCGGCGCACCGAAAAGGACGACGCGCGGGTCGCCGCTGCGCGCCGCGAAGATGGCTTTGTGGTTGGTCTGCGCCACCTGTTCCAGGAGGAAGCTGCGTCCGACGGGCTCGCGGGTCACGGCGGGGTCTTCCATCCGGCGCAGGTGCTCGTAAGCCGCCAGCACGACCGTGACATCGTCATCGCGCAGCAGGCGTCGGGCCAGCGCCGAAGCATCGTTTCGCCGGGCCGAGACGGCGACCGCCTCCAGGGCCGCCAGCCGGTGCGGCGAGTTCTTGTCCATCGCCAGAGCGCGGAGAACGGCAAGCCCGCGGTCGTCGCCCAGACTCAACATGCACCGTGCGGCCCGCAGGCGAACCTCGGCATCGGAGGCGCTCAACAGCACGTTGAGCTTGGCAAGGCTTTCCCGCCCGATCGCCTCGAGCGCAACCTCGCTCTCGTCCTTATTGTCGGAAACCGCCAACCGGCGCACGAACGCATTCACGCGCGCCTGGGTCAATTCCTCCGTGGCCGTCAAGAATGTAGCCGGGACCATGGCCATGAATCCCTGTTTACGATAGCGATACTCCGGCGGTATGCGAACCTCGATGTCACGCGGGGACATTGCCTGGGCAACCCCGGGGCCGTACCGCTCGCTCAGCCGGTTGCGAATCAGACTGGCCGTACGGAAACCGGGCTGCCGCAACCGCAACAGGGCAGTGTAATCATAGGGCACCCGGCCACCGCCCAGAATGTAGCCGCTCTTCAGGTCGGGCTCAGCATCTCCAACCGAGTTGATAAACACGGGCCCCTCGACCGTCGCCAGGGGCCTTATGCCTGCGCCAAAGATCCCCCGGGGCAACAAGTTGGTCTTATACAACCAGCCGCCCTGAATCGAGGTCGCATCGGAGCCCGGCACGGATGCCACACGAACGTCGAAATGCTCCTCCTTCGAAGGCACCGCGGGAACCTCGCCCTCCAACAGCACCACGGCCGTGTTCTTGCTGTTGATCAGCTCGTCCACATTGACCTGCTCGGAGGGCAACTGCGTGGGAATGTACTGCTTCAGATAGGCCCGGACCTGTGGCGGACAGTAGGCCGACCCTGTTCCCGCCAACCCGCCGACCAGGCCATAGCCTTGTAAAGCCACAGGCTCAGGCTTGGATACCGTCGCTAAAGAGCCGATTGTCAGGCCCAGGTCGGTCTCGGACGCCAGTTCCACCGAGCTGACCTTCGCACTCTCCTTCTTGCAGCCACCCGCCGGGGCCAGCGCCAGGAGCAGGACTGCCAGACACAGCATTTCCCAATAGAAAGCTCTCATATTACCGGATATCGCCAAAATGACGGGATTTGGATGAGACAAACTTGCCCCGATATTAAGCGGTTATAGGACTCTCGTCAAGTCCATTGCGGCTATTCACCCATGATTTGGCAAACGACCGTGCGGCTGCGCGGCCGGGTATCGAAATCTATCAGGATGATCTGCTGCCAAGTGCCCAACACCAGCCGACCGTCGGTGAAAGGCACATTCAACGAGGGTCCGAGCAGCGAGGCCCGTACGTGCGAATGGCCGTTGTCGTCCTGCCAGGTATTTTCGTGCTCGTAATGGTCGGTTTCCGGGGCAATCCGCTCGAACGCCGCCTTGAGGTCGTGGTCTGCCAGGCCCGGCTCGTACTCCGTCGTGGTGATTCCCGCCGTCGAGCCCACATGAAACAGCGTGGCCACACCTGCCTTCAGGCCGCTGTCCGCCACCGCCGCGCTGACGTCGTCTGTGATGTTGACCACGTGGCAGTTGCCCCTGGTTTTCACCTGTATGTGCTCGGTTTTGACCATGGTTGTTCGCCCTTCACGTTTCCGTGCATGTTCGAAGGCCGTAACCTATCTCGGGCGGGCACCTTCCGCAAGCCATACCTGTCGGAGAAAAGGTGCCAGACTCGCAGGCAGCTTCGGTGGAGACGTTGGCGACAGGTCATAGGTGTTTCTCCGAGGTGAAATTGAGCATTTCCCCTATGTTGAATCCGGTCGTACTGCTTTATGATTCAGCCATAAGCTGCTTGGGTTCCCAAACGCGTTCTTTCGCCTTTGGGGTCCCCTTCCGCCCGTAACAGCACTGGGAGGCAGCAGTGAGACCGGGCAGTATTGAGTGAGAGCCCAGGATCAGTAGGAATTGACAAGAAAAGATTTCCGACCGGGTAGTGGCACGGCGGTTTTGGGTGTCCGTATCGCAGGGGGCAACTCACTGTGGTTGCCCAGGGCAGGTACGGGGTAGGGATCCCCAACGCGATGTATCGCGTTTGGGAACCCGGCCTACCCCTACGCGGGCGACAGCTATTAGCGGCCGGCCGAGGGATGGCAGGTTGCTCTGTCGCGTCCTGCGACGCGACAGGATTCCAGACAGACGGGGCCGGGGTGCGCAAGGAGGGTTTGGGGAGGGATCCCGGCTTTTCCGAGGATGGGTGATGTGAGGGGGGAAAAACGGAGGGGGGATGCGGAGCGGTGATGTGGCACGTCAGCCTTCCCCAATGTTCCAACGCTGTGGGAAGGCTTGCGCTCAGGAATAGAGGGGAGAGGAATAATACGGCTTCCGTCTGAGAATTTTGTAAGCGCGGGGGCCTTGTTTTGTCATTTCGACCAAGGCCGAAGGCCGCGCGGAGAAATCTGGCCGCGAAGGGACGGCGCGCTATGTTCGAGGCCAGATGTCTCGACTGCGCTTCGCTCCGCTCGACATGACAGACCGCGATGTGCCGCCCAGGCGCATAGCGGCCCGACGAACCCAGGGCCAGCTCCGAAAAATTCAGCCGTAGTTAGTATGAGCCCGTTGAAAAGCCCAGTCGTCGCATCGACGCTCGAAGTCCGTTTCGACGTCCTCCGTCCGATCGAGTCGCAGAGAGTTCGGTCTGTTTGTACTGCACCTGTGAAGGTCCAATCTTCTGTAATAACACTCATATTGCCTTCGGCATCGGGCCTGCCTATTATGGGCGGATAGACCGGCGGGCAGAGCTTGCCCAGGGCAGACACGGGGGATCCCAAACGCGATGTATCGCGTTTGGGAACCCGGCCTGTCCCTACGCCGAAGGCATTGGCTGACGACGCATCCGTCGGAGGAAAATGAGACCGAGCACATACTCACTTCTGATCCTGGCCATCATGTCCGCCGGGGTGGGATGCAGCAAGAGGTCGGGTGGGGCCGCACCCTCTCTGCATGAGGCGGCCAGGAACGGTGACATCGAGCGCATCCAATTCCTCCTTTCCCGCGGAGCCGATGTCAACGGCAGGGACGCAGTCGGCCGGACACCGCTGTATTCGGCGGCCGGCAGAGGTCATGCGGAGGCGGTGAAGGTGCTTATGGCCGGTGGCGCGGATGTCAATGCACGGACATCCAATGGCGACACGCCGCTGCACATTGCCGCCGCCCAGGGCCGCCAGGAGGTCGCCGAACTGCTGATGGCCGGAGGCGCGAGCGTAAACGCCAAGAACCAGGCGGGCGTGACCCCGCTGCACTGTGCCACCGCCCGCCGGCACAGGCCCGTGGCCAAATTGCTCGTGGCCGGCGGCGCCGACGTGGATGCAAGAGACGCGCTCGGATATGCGCCCCTGCACCATGCCGCCGCCAGCGGCGATCAGGAGGTGGCGGACCTCCTCATTGCCAGGGGCGCCGACGTCAATGCCAGGGCCAAAAGCAAGCAAACGCCTCTGTCCTTCGCGATCGGGCAGGGACACGCCAACGTCGCCGAGCTGCTGATCGTCAAGGGAGCCGACGTCAACGCTACAGACGGCGCATCCTCGGCCCAGGACCTGTTGTTTCACGTGCTCCGTCGGGGTTATACGCAGGTGGCGCAGGTCCTTCTGGCTCACGGGGCGAATCCCAATGCGGCCGACAACAATGGGGCGACACCATTGCATCTTGCCGTGCGGAGCGGCAGGAAGGACGCCGTCGAACTGCTGATTTCGGCGGGCGCCGGCATCAACGGGCGGGACAAGGACGGCCGCACCCCGCTCCACGACGCCGTTGTCGCAGGCCCCGGCAACGATGCCCTCCCACCGGACAACAGGGACATCGTCGGGTTGCTGGTTGCTCGTGGCGCGGACGCCAATGCGAAGGACAAGGACGACAGCACGCCACTGCACCTTGCGGCCTCACGAGACAATACGGAAATCGTGAAGCTGTTGGTTGCTCACGGCGCGGAGGTGGATGCGACGAACAAAGCCGGCGAGACGCCGCTCGTGGCGGCCCTCGCGCAGGGCCACGAAAATGTCGCGGCCTTGCTTCTATCCGCCGGAGCACGAGGCACGGGCCAGGACTCCAGCGGCGCGACGCCGTTGCACCTGGCCGCCGGTCTCGGCAACAAGGGTCTTGTCGAGCTTCTGCTCGCCCGGGGCATCGAGGTAAACGCCCGGGTCAGGACAGGTCAAAAAAGCAGATGGGCCAGGCAGTGGCAGGGCCAGACACCGCTGCACATCGCGGCCGCCGGCGGGTACTACGAAGTGGCGGAACTGCTGACCGTCAGGGGTGCCGAGATCAATACCAGCGATGCATACGGCACCAGCCCGCTGCACGAGGCGGTGGCCAGGGACCGGTCGCAATCACCGAAGGGGCGCTTCAAGGACGTGGCACAGTTACTCGTCGCCCGAGGGGCGGACGTCAATGCCAAGGACGGCGAGGGCCGCACGCCGCTGCATCGCGCGGTCGAGGATGGCTCCCTCGAAGTAGTGGCAATGCTCCTGGCTCACGGCGCGAACGTGAACGCCAGAAATAGCGACGGCGCCACGCCGCTGCACCTGGCGGCGTTCGAAGGCCGCAAGGATGTGGTCGAACGGCTGGTGGCCGGTGGAGCCGACATCAACGCCGCGGACAGCGACGGCGACAGACCCATCCACGAGGCGGCCCGTCGCCGACACGGCCCGGTGGTCGAGTTTCTTATCTCCAAAGGGGCCAGGTCTGACCCGACCGTGGAGAGCCTCCTGAAAACCGGCTCGACGCCGCTGCACCGGGCGGCCGCCACGGGCAATGCCGCGCAGGTCCGGTCATTGATCGCAGAAGGCGCGAACGTCAATGCGAAAGACAGAGACGGCGGACGGCCCCTTTACTACGCGGCGGAGAAAGGCCACAAAGAGGTCGCGGAGTTGGTGATTGCCGGCCGCGCGGCCGTCAACACGCGGAACCTGTCGCGCCGCGAGACACCGCTGCACGCAGCCGCCGGCCAGGGCTGGCGCGACTTGGCGGAAGTTCTGCTTGCCAATGGCGCCGATGTCAAGATGCTGGATGGGACCGGCGAAACGCCGCTGCACAAAGCGGCCAGGCGAGGCCGCGACGAGTTGATCGAGCTGCTCCTGGCGCATGGTGCCGATGTCAACGGCAAGAGCAGCGACGGCTATACGCCGCTGCAAGAGGCACAACGCTACAAACACCCGGAAACCGCCGCGCTCCTTCGCAGCCACGGGGCGAAGGAGTAGCTTATGCCCCCTCGCTCGCAGGCCGGCTCATGACGGCCTGCCCGTGGGCGTGTGACTCCCTCCCCGGCACGTGAGAAAATCACCAGGGCACACGCAAAGTCATTTGGCTGATCCCATTCATGTCATTGCGAGGAGCGCAGCGACGAAGCAATCTGGGTTCCCAAACGCGATAGGTCGCGTTTGGGGGCCCTCTCAATTCCCGGCAGGGGAGATTGCTTCGCTCCGCTCGCAATGACATGCGGGCGGTGCTATCGAACGACTTTGCGTTTGCCCCGAGAAAATCACAGTAACCACTTGCAAGCCGGTGGCAGAGCCGTATACTGTCCGTGCAAGCGGTTAACACAGATGAATTGCTCTGAGAGTAAGGAGGTGTCGTCATGTCCCGCCATGTTGCCAGGTCAGCTATCGGTCTTTCTCTTCTCGCGCTCTTTGTCAGCTTGTGCGGCTGTGCCAGCTACACGGCGCCGGGACGCGGCGCGAACCTCTACATGGAGTCATGGAAGGGTTCGGCGCGGTCGGACATCAAGCCTAGCGACGGTGGTCCCGTCAGTGTGCCGGAGGATACCGGAGCAGATATTGAGATCGTACAGAGGAAGGCCACGGCACCCTTCCCTGCGCACCTCGTCGTCGTGAGGATTCAGGAGCCGGGGTATCAATCCATGACGAACAAGGGTGTCGGGCAGGGCCGATACAGCGTCGTCACCGTGCGCGACATCGAAAAGGACGAGGATTTCGAGCGGCTGGGCCGGCTACCGTCCCTCGCCGAGATCGCGCCGCTGAGCCATCTGCTCCTGCCAAACTTCTTTCAATCGGACAAGGAGCTTCGGCAGGCGGCGGCCCGCGTGCAGGCCGACATGCTCCTCGTTTATACCGTCGACACGACGTTCCTCAACACGAACAAATCCACGCCGCTCAGTGTGGTCACGCTCGGCTTCGGGCCAACCATCAACGTGCGTGTGATCACGACCGTGGCGGCCCTGCTGATGGACACGCAAACCGGCTACGTGTACGGGATGATCGAAGAGACCGCGAACGAGCAGGCCACCACGGCGGCCGTCAGCACACAGGACGCCTGCGACGCCCTGAGGCTCAAAACCGAACGCCGGGCCTTCGAGAGCTTCCTCGCCGAGTTCGACACCACCTGGCCGAAAATCGTGCAGACCTACAAGAAGTAATGGCTCCGCCATCGATCACGGTCAGAACTCGTCCTTGAGGTGGGCCATCCACTGAGGCCAGACGGGCTGAGCGGCGTCGGTTTCGTATTGGCGGTGCCACTTGAGCCGCCACAACTGCTTGAGCGCGACTTTTCGCGCCGACCAGTCGGCCATGACGCAGAACTGTGCCCCGCCGTGACGATTGACGCACAGGCGCTGCATCTCATGCTGATTGATTCCCATCAGCGGCGTCTTATCGCCGAACTGGAAGGGCTCATCGGTCTGCCGGGGCCAGGCGTCCACCCACCAGCCCTCGGTGAACACCGGCACATTGTCCGCCCCTTTGACGAGATGCGTGCGCCAGTGGTTCTCGATGGGCCCGCGTCCCCAGAGGTCCGTCAGGCCCGGCCGGGGATTGCACATCCAGCCGTTCGGTGCGTAGCTGCCCTCATCCGCCCCCTGCGAGGCCGGTACCCTCCACGCATCGAACGGATTGGTGGCGAAGGCCTGATCGGCGGCTGCCGAGCGATGCTTGACCGCCGTCGGGCACAGCCACATCTTCTTATCCTTGGACAGCGGCCTCATGCACTCGCGCCACCATTCGCCGTTGCCCATGTTATTCGCCGAGCCGCTGAGATAGCCGCTGTAGAAGTAGCTGTTGTTATCCTGCGTGTACATGGCGAACATCAGGCCCCACTGGTGCAGGTTGGATTTGCACGCCACGCCCCGCGCCTGCCGCCGCACCCGCTCCAGCGCCGGCATCAGAATGGACATCAGCAGAGCAATAATGGCAATCACCACCAGCAGCTCAATAAGAGTAAAGGCCGCGCCCCGCCGTTTGTCATGTCGAGCGAAGCCGTTCATGGACCTTCGGTGCATCGGAAGAGGATGAAAATGTCCGGGTGGCAGCGGCAAGGCCGAAGGCTTTGCCGCTGGCGGAGGGGCCAACCATCGGCAAGCTGGCCAGGCTGTGTCACATCACAGTTGTCTGGGCTATTATCTTGTTCTGGGCCAGAGGCATCGGAGAGCCGGCCCCCAACTCCCCCTCGGTTGGACGCACGCCCCTAC
>Ga0315281_10000435_pt1 | contig 57871 bp, 56 predicted proteins | sample YL17G07_0_MG_FD_204540 | JGI IMG/M metagenome (GOLD analysis project Ga0315281, IMG submission 204540) | Sediment microbial communities from Yellowstone Lake, YNP, Wyoming, USA - YL17G07_0 | ecosystem: Environmental > Aquatic > Freshwater > Lake > Sediment | place: USA: Wyoming | collected...
CACGTGATTATTGTTTCGCCGACATCTTTCTTTGCCTATCTGCAAACCGTCATGCAGGGTCTGCGCGCCTTGCAAATTGAGGAGTCGGCTAAAGAGATCAGAAAATATGTAGAAATGCTACAGAAACATTTAATGAGCTACGAAGAGTATTTGCAGAAACTGGGCAATAATCTTGGCACGACAGTGAATATGTACAACCGCGCTTACAAGGAATTTGGCAAGATCGACAAGGATGTTTTTAAAATAACCGGCAAGGCGGGGGAAATAGAACCAATGCAGATTGAAAGTCCGGACATTAAAGAAGAACTATAGACTAATATTAGGTTTGACTTTTTGAAGTGTTTTTGATAAGATAATATCCATGTTAGCAATTATTAAAACGGGCGGTAAACAATATAGAGTATCTCCCGGACAGAAAATCAGAATAGAGAAGCTAGACGCTCAGCCAGAATCGAGCGTTATTTTTGATGAGGTTTTATTAGTTGAAAATGGCGGTAAGGTTGTAGTTGGTCAGCCGTTGGTTCAGGGCGCAAAAGTTGAGGCAAAGGTTTTGGAACAAGGCAGAGCAGACAAAATTACAATTTTTAAATACAAAGCAAAAAAAAGATTTCACGTAAAGCGTGGTCATCGTCAGTCGTTTACAGTTGTAGAAGTGATGAAAATAATGAGCTGATTTTTTGATTTTATAAGCAAGAAATATATATTACCTTGGTTTCATACCAAGGTTTTTTTGCTTGTGGAGAATTTGGTTGTTGACAGGAAAAAAGTTTGCTATAATAAATCATGAGAGAGGAGGGCACGAACCTCTTTTTTTGAGTTCCAGAAACATTAATTATTTTTTAAAATTCCTGCCTTTTGCTGCTGTTTCATTTTAAAATTAAATAGCGGCAGTTGTCCAGGAGGGAAAACATGGAAAAAGAATCAAAAATAGTATTTTTTTGCGATAAGATAATAAAATGGGGTCTGTCTATTTTAATTTTTTTGTTTCCTTTATTTTTTCTGCCGTTTAATTTCAATATTGCCGAATTAAACAAGCAGCTGCTTCTGATTGTTTTTAGTTTAATTCTGATGATTGTGTGGCTGGGCAAAATGATTGCCTTGGGGAAAGTTGAGCTGCGCAAAAGCATGATTAATTTGGGGATTATTCTTTTTTTGGTATTTTACTTGATTAGCGGGCTTTTATCCAAGAATTTTTATCTGAGTTTTGTCGGTTTAAACGGAACTGTGCCTGAAGCGTTCTTTACTGTTTTGAGTTTCGCTATTATATTTTTTATTATAGTTAATAATTTCAGGAAAGCAGAGGAGATTTCACGTTTGGTTTTTCCTTTGATTTTGTCCGGAATATTGGTGGGGGTATTTGGTTTGGTTCAGTTAACCGGCCGTTTTATTCTGCCTTGGGATTTTTCAAAGGCAGTAAGCTTTAACACTATTGGTTCGGCAAATTCTCTAGAAATATTTTTGGCCTCACTTTTGGTTTTAAGCGCCGTATTTTTTGCCGAAAGCAATTCAGCGACATGGCGTCGAATTTTTTTTGGTATGGCGGCCGCCTTTTTTCTATTTGCCGTTTTGTCTATTAATTTTTCCAATGTTTGGTGGTCTTTGGTAATTACGTCCGCAATTGTGATTGGGCTTGGAATGATTAATCGTGAGCAAATGAATCAGACTCGCCTGATTCTGCCAATGGTAATTTTGGCATTTGCCGTTTTGATGTTGCTGACGCGTCTGACTATTTTTTCTACTTGGGTCAAGGTACCGGCGGAAATATCACCTTCCTACAGCGCAAGCATCGATATTGATAAACAGGTTTTGAAAAATAATCCGTTTGTCGGAACTGGTCCGGGCAGTTATGCCTATGTTTACGGTTTGTTTCATTCTGCAGCGCTAAATCAGACAGATTTTTGGAACGTAAGATTTAATCAGGGATTTTCCAAAATTCTCAGCATGCCTTCGACTTTGGGATTTCTTGGTTTTTTAACTTGGCTTTTGATTCTGGTTGGCTTTGCAATTTACGGATTTATTTTATTAATCAAGCGCCGCGGAAAAAATTGGGCGCTGGCTTTGGGTTTATTTTCTTCATGGTTTTTGCTTGGATTACTTCAGTTTTTGTACGCTGCAAATTTCACTCTGGAGTTTGTTTTTTGGGTATTAATGGCCTTGACTTTACTTAGTTTGAAAACCCTAACACCGAGGAATAGCCAAGGAGCAGAAGATCAAGCGCCAGAAGACAAAATAGATTTGATGATAGTGGAATTTGACCGGAATTCGCCGATGGCTTCAATTCTATCATTCATTTTTGTGATTATTTTGGTTGTCGCGATCAGTGTTTTTTACATGGGCGGCACTTATTATTATGCAGATGTTTTATATGACAAAGGCTCAAAGGAAAGTCAGGCGAACAATTTGGACGGCAGTTATACTGGTATTTCCCGTGCTGTTTTGCTTAATCCCTATAACGATTTATATCTGCGTACTTTGGCACAAGTGGCTTTGGCCAGAGTAAATGATGAATTCAATAAAACTCAATCAGTAGATCGGGATACGCAGATTCAAAATTACAGCGCTATTGCCATTAATATCGCAAAACGTTCAACCGATCTTGCCCCTCTTAATGTTGACAACTGGGTACAACGAGCAGTAATTTATCGCACAGTTATGCCTTATACGAACGGCGCTGACCAGTGGGCATTTGATTCTTATCAAGAAGCGACAAAACTTGAACCGTTCAACCCTTTTTACTATTTAGAGCTTGGCCGCGCATACAGTTTAGCAGTAGATTTGCTTACTTATTCTAGCAGTCAGAGTCAAGATAGTGAAGCAAAAATTAAAGAATATTTAGGAAAAGCGGAAGAAGCTTTAAGTAAATCGGTTTCTTTGAAAGCGGATTACGCGCCGGCGCTTTTTCAGCTTGCTTTGATTTTTGACCGCGAAGGTAAATTAGATCAGGCAATCGTAAAAATGAAGCAGACCAGGGATATGTTTCCGCAAGACATCGGCGTTGCGTTTCAGTTAGGCTTGCTTTATTACAAACAGTCAAGCTGGGATTTGGGCAGAGCAGAGTTTGAAAGAGCAGTTTTACTTGATACGAATTATTCAAATGCCAGATATTTTCTTGGTTTGATTTATGACAAGCAGGGAGATAAGGCAAAAGCGATTGAGCAGTTTCAGAAAATTGAGGCGCTCAATCCTGACAATCAGGATGTAAAGAATATTTTAGCCAATTTGCAGGCGGGAAAACCAGCCATCGCTCAGATGCCTCAGCTGCCGATTCCGGAGAAAACTCCGCAACAAGAAAATAGGCAGTAGTATTTTGTAATAAAAGAGCGGAATCTCATTTAGCTATGAAATACCGCTCTTTTTAATTTTGACAGCGAGGACGATGCGCCAGTAGGCATGTCGTCCGAGTAAAGCCCCGCCTACCAAAGCTCGATAATGATTAGATGGCATACCAACTAAAGCGAACTGGAGTTTACGAAACTGGTATAATCAACTAATCAAGCTTCGGTTATCGGCGGGCAGGCAAAATATAGAGTATTATGAAATTTAATATTCTATATTTTGTATTTAATCTAATGAGTGTTAAAATAGTTCAATATGGATATTATTGAGGTTAAAAATCTGACAAAAAAATATAAGAGTCTGACGGCGGTTGATGGCATATCATTTGAAGTTAAACAAGGAGAGATTTTTGGATTTTTGGGACCCAATGGCGCCGGCAAATCAACGACTATCAGCATGTTGGCTACTTTGATTTCGCCTTCAAGCGGGGAAGCTTTGGTTGGCGGCTACAACATTAATACCCAGCGCAATGAAGTCAGGAAATCAATTGGTTTGGTTTTTCAAGACCCGTCGCTCGATGACCGCCTGACGGCCAATGAAAATCTCTGTTTTCACGCTGATTTATACCGTGTGCCCAAAGGCGAATGCGACCAGCGCACTGAGGCGGTTTTGAAATTAGTTGATTTGTGGGATCGTAAAGACAGTGTAGTAAAAACATTTTCTGGCGGGATGAAGCGACGTTTAGAAATCGCCCGCGGGCTCATCCATCAGCCTAAAGTTCTGTTTTTGGACGAGCCAACGCTCGGGCTGGACCCGCAGACGCGTTTTAATATTTGGGAATACATTTTTAAGCTGAAAACGGAGCATGAAATGACGATTTTTATGACCACGCATTATATGAACGAAGCGGAATATTGTGACCGTATCGCCATTATTGACCATGGAAAAATTATCGCGTTGGATTCTCCCTTCAATCTCAAAAAAATGATGGGCGGAGATATTATTGATCTGAAAAGCGCCGATAGTCAAAAATTGTCTCTAGAAATTGAACAAAAGTTTAACTTAAAACCAATTAAGGAAGACAATGGGCTGAAGTTAAAAGTGGCGGAGGGAGAAAAATTTTTGCCGCGTCTTTTTAATGAGCTGGAGACAAAAATTGATACGATTGAAATGCGCAAACCAACATTGGAAGACGTCTTTTTATATTTAACCGGCCGTCAGATTCGCAAAGAAGAAGCATCTGACAAAGATGCTATGCGGCGGCGGGCGCGCATGCGCGGCTGAAAAACGAATTAAATTTTATGTTTTATTTTTTCTCAGCAATTTATACTCTTTGGAAACGGGAACTGGTGCGTTATATTCGCGACCGGGCCAGAATTTTTTCAACATTTATACAGCCATTAATGTTTCTGGCGATTTTTGGTTTGGGTTTGCGCTCAACGCTGGCGCAGGGAAATTTCGGGATTGATTTTATTAAATTTATGTATCCGGGTATCATCGCGATGAGCGTCATGGGTATTGCTTTTTTTTCCACGGTTTCCACGGTTTGGGACCGGGAATTCGGATTTCTAAAAGAAATTTTGGTGGCGCCCGTGCCACGCGTTGCCATTGTTGTCGGCAAAATACTTGGCGCCATGACCATTGCTTCGGTTCAGGCTTTGATTTTACTGATACTGGCGCCCTTTATCGGCGTGAGCATCAATATTTTTGTGATTGTTGAACTCTTTTTATTTTTCCTAATTTTGTCTTTTGCTATTTCTGGCATCGGGCTCCTGATTGCTTCGCTCATGAAAACTACCGAAAGTTTCGGTGTCGTCATGCAAGTGCTGATTTTCCCGATGTTTTTTCTTTCGGGTGCTTTTTTTCCATTAACCTCAATTCCTGGCTGGATGGCGGTGCTTTCGCGCGTGAATCCTTTGACCTATGGCGTTGACGCCGCGCGCCAAATTCTGCTCGGGCCCCAAACGCCTTCAGTGGTTTTGCAAAAATTATCTCTCTACCCAATTCATATTGATATCCTGGCGCTTTTGGTTATTTCAGCGATCACCGTTTCGGCAGCCGTTTGGGCGTTTAACCGGAGAGATTAGTTGTTTAATGAAGAATAAAGAATTAAAAAATCCCCGGCGAGTTTCCTTGTCGGGGATTTAGATTTGATTTAATGATGATTAATGACGATATTTTAAAGCATTAACCAGCGTCGTTTCATCGGCGTATTCCAAATCACTGCCGGTGGATAATCCTCGATTTAATTTAGTAATTCTGACATTATTGAATGATTTAAGTATTTTTTCCAGATATAAGGTTGTGGTGTCGCCTTCGACGGTTGGGTTAAGTGCAAAGATTATTTCAATTTGCTCGCTGGTGATTTTCGCCGCTAAATTTTTTACTCGATTAATTAGTTCTTTTGTATGCAGTTTATCTGGAGAAATTCCTTCCGTCGGCGAGATTAAGCCGCCCAAAACATGATAGACACCATTAAACTGACGAGTTCGTTCAATCGGGATAATATCTAAAATATCTTCCACAGCACAGATCAGATTTTGTTGACGTCTGCGGTCGGAACAAATGACACAGTAATCAGTTCCTGAAGTCAAATTAAAACATTGTTTGCAGGTTTTAGTTTTTGTTTTGAGATTTTTTAGTGCTTCGGCCAGCTCAAGAAGATCTTTTTCAGGTTGATTTAACAAATAAAAAGCCAGGCGTGTGGCGGAGCGCTGCCCTATGCCGGGAAGTTTGGATAATTGATCAATAAGGTTTTTGAGAGATAGTGGAAGCATAAGGGAAATTACTCTGAGAAATGCCTTTCTAGGTTTTTAAAGCTGACCTGTGAATCATTGAAATACAATTCCACTTTGCCAATTGGACCGTTCCTGTGTTTGGCGATAAAAATGTCGGCGATATTTGGCCGTGGCGAATCTTTTCTGGTTTTGTCTTCGCGGTAAATAAACAGAACTACATCAGCATCTTGTTCAATTGAACCTGATTCGCGTAAATCTGATAATCGCGGCATCTGATCCGGCCGGCCTTCGGGCGCGCGTGAAAGCTGAGATAGCGCAAGAACCGGCACCTCAAGTTCGCGGGCGAGCCCTTTTAGCGAGCGAGAAATCTCACTGACTTCTTGTGTTCGATTTTCTGATCTTATGGAACGGGATTGGATAAGCTGTAAATAGTCGACAATAATTAATCCCAGGGGCATTTGGGCTTTAAGGCGGCGTCCCATAGTGCGCATTTGTAGCACTGTAGGTGATGGAGCATCATCAATAAAAATTGGGGCCTCGGAAAGAAAACCTAATGCTTCCTGAATTTTAGTAAAGTCGTTATCCAATCCTTCATCAGAAAGGCGGCCGGTACGCAATTTCCAGAGATCGACGCCGGCCTGGGACGCAATTAGCCGGTCTACGACATCGTGTCTTGACATTTCCAGTGAAAAGATTCCGACCGGTATTTTTTCTTTGACCCCTAAAGATCTGGCAATATCTATTGCCAGAGCAGTTTTTCCCAAGGAAGGCCGAGCTGCCAATATAATTAAATCCGATTTTTGCAGACCTGACAAAATGTCGTCCAGCTCCGCAAAGCCGGTCGGCGCGCCGCGCATTGCTCCGTCACCCTTGTGTAATTTATCAATTCTTTCAAACGCTTCTTCAAGTGTGCTTTTAACCGGCAAAAATTCCTGCGTCAGCGATTTTTGAGAAATACGGAATATTCGTTGTTCGGCCTCATCCAAAATATTTTCCATGTTTTGTTCCTCAGAAAATCCTAGTCGTGAAATATGTTCAGCCGCTTCAATTAGCTCTCGTAGTATTTTTTTATGATGGACAATCTTAGCATAATGCAAAACATGGGCGGCAGTGGGTACAGTATTGACCAGAGTAGTAAGATATACCGGTCCGCCGATTTCTTCAATTTTTCCTAGTTCCTCAAGGTGATTAGTCAGGCTCAAAAGGTCAATGGGCTCGTTTTTTTCATAAAGATCAATCATGGCTGAAAAAATCATATTGTGAATCTGTCGGTAAAAATCTCCTGGAGCCAGAATATCTAATATTTTAATAATAGAGTCTTTATCTAACATTAAACAGCCAAGCACTGATTGCTCGGCTTCAACGTTTTGAGGAGGTAGTTTGTCTGGTAAACTATTTTGATTTGGCATAGTATTTTTCTAGTTTATAGTATTCATTACTATCTGACAAGAAGACAAGCAGTGGAGTTTTTGTGGATGGTTTAATAAGATTAAGGGCTTGGCGCGTTTACGCGCCAAGCCCTCCTTTTTTCATTCAAAATTTTTTACCTCCCCGCTAAATTTCGCTAGGGGATTTATTTTTTTACTTCTTTTTAATTTTTGATCCTTGTGGCGTGTCTTCAATCAGCCAGCCGGCTTTTTCGATTTTTTTGCGGATAGTATCTGCTTTGGAAAAATTGCCTTGGCTGCGGAATTGTCTGCGTTCTTGAATAAGTTTTTTTATCTGAGGAGGAATTTCTATTGGTTTTATATTTTGGAAACCCAATCCCAATACTTTGTCGAATTTAAGAAATAATTCTTTTTTAGCTGGCGGGGGAATTTCGTTGTCATTGGCCAAGAGCCAAAAAATGCTCAAAGCTTTTGGCATGTCCAAATCATCATTAATTGCTTCAAGAAAATTTTCCTGATACTTTCTGATTTTTTTGAAAGTTTCAGTTTCTTTTTTATTGATAAATCCGAGATTATTTTTGATTTTTTTAAATAGCCAACCTTCGGGATAGGCGGTTTGCAGCTGGCGCATTTTTTCGTATAGATTATTTAATGCGATTTGGGATGCTTCCATTGATTCCCAAGTAAGATTGAGCGGGGAACGATAATGGGCAGTGAAGACCAGATAACGAAATGCTAAAGGGTTGAATTTTTCAGCCAAACTTTCGAGAGTGATAAAACTGCCAAAGGATTTGGCCATTTTGTTGCTGTCGACCAGTAAAAATTCGCTGTGCAGCCAGAAACGGGCCGGAATTTTTCCGTAAGCGGCAGTCGATTGGGCGATTTCGTTTGTGTGATGAATCGGGATATGATCAATCCCGCCGCAATGAATGTCAAATTGCTCGCCAAGATATTTGTGAGACATGGCTGAACACTCAAGGTGCCAGCCGGGGAAGCCTCTTTTGTTCCATGGCGAAGGCCATTCTTGCTGTCTTTTTACATCGCTTGGAGTAAACTTCCAGACGGCAAAATCGGTCGGATTTTTTTTACCAGGAACTTGCGTTACTCTAGCGCCCGCTTTCTGTTCCGCTAGATTTAGTCGGGCTAAATAACCGTAATCTTTTAGTTTACCGGTATCAAAATATATTCCATCGTCAATTTTGTAGGTAAAACCATTTTTTTCCAAAATTTTAACCAGTTCAATCTGTTCTTTAATGTGGTCTGTCGCTCTGGCAAAAATAGCCGGTGTTTCAATATTTAGTTGTTTTATATCTTTTTTGAAAGAGGCAATGTAGAAATCGGCGATTTGTTTAGCAGTTTTGCCTTCGCGCGCCGCACCCTTTTCAATTTTATCCTCGCCGGTGTCATCGTCCGAAGTCAAATGGCCGACATCAGTAAAATTCATGACATGCTTAACCTTGTAGCCGTTATATTGCAAAACACGGTGCAGAACATCTTCAAAAATATAAGTGCGTAAGTTGCCGATATGCGCGTACCAGTAAACCGTCGGGCCACAACAATACATGCCCACTTGTTTGTCTTTTAGGGGCTTAAAAACTTCTTTTTGGCGGGCAAGAGTGTTGTAAAGTCGAATGGGCACAGAAATAGTTTAAAATTAAAAAATTAAAAGTTAAAAATTTAGGAACCTCGCTTCGCGCGATCGATTAATAATTTTTCACTTTAAACTCTGCACTTTTAACTAAATATTACATCCACTTTTTTCTTTTAAATAAAACCGTAATAATTATAATATCCAGCATCATCACTATCAAAATAAGCCAGAGCCCTAATGGCTGGACAATGTTAAAAATCCGCATACTGAAGAAACTGGCGATAAAAGTAAGAGAGAATAAAATTATTGAAAAAAATGTTAAGGTGTGCATCACTTGGTTAATTTGGAAAGACAGCAGGCCTTCGTTCGTTTTTTCAATCGCTTCAATCATCTCTTTATGGCTTTCCAAAATATTCCAGGCGCGGATTTCCGAACCTATTACTTCCTGTGCGATTGAGTCTAACTCGGTTTGAAAGAAGCGGTTGGCTTTTTTGGCTAAAATTTCAAAAATTGAACGCTGAGGTTTCAAAGTTCGCCGAAAATCAATAATGTCGCGTTTGACAATGGCGATTTCTTTAAGCATCTCTCGTTCTTTTCCTTTGAACATATCTTGTTCAATTACTTCTATTTTTTCATGAATGTGGTCCAGCATCGGCAGACAAGAATCGGTTAATTTGTCCAAAATACAAAAAAGCAAATAACCTGAATTTTTAAAATATTCCTGGCGTCGCGATTCGTCGGACAGAATTTGGTTGAACAAATTTTCTAAACATGGGTTAGGATTTTGATAGACGGTGATGATTTTGTTGTCCGTAACGATAAAATCAAGTTCCGTGGGAACGGTTTGGCGAGACTCTTGGTGAAAGACAGGGAAGTGCATCACTAAAAATAAATAGTTGTCAAATTCTTCAATTTTGGCGCGCTTGTTAAATCCCAGCAGTTCTTTTTGAACCGTCGGGCTAACTTTTAATTCTTTTTGTAAAAAATCCAAGCCCTGCTCGCTCGGATTGGCTAAATTTAGCCAGGTGATTTGATTTTGTTGAATTTGCATAAGTTTTATTTGATATTAATAGTTCTATTTAATAATACCAAAAATATCTCTTGACAACAATATTCTGTAAGATTATTATATAATTAGCAGTCTCGATATAAGACTGCTAATTATAATGAAGGAGAGACAGCAGAAAATTTTAAACGCGATAGTGAAAGAATTTCAGCAAACCGGGCAGCCGGTTTCCTCAGCTATGCTGGCGGAACGATACGAATTTGATTTTAGTCCGGCCACGGTTCGAGCGGAAATGTTGAATTTAGACCAAGCGGGTTATTTGCAACAGCCTCATACTTCTGCCGGGAGAATCCCAACAGACAAGGCACTTCGTTTTTTTATTGATGAATTCGGCGAAGATAATTTAAGTCATAGCGAAAAAGAAAAGATTTGGCAGCAAATGGAACAACTTCACAGGGAATCAATCAGTGAAATGGCACAATTTTTAGCCGAATGTACCCGCAGCTTTGGAATATCGGCATCTTTTGGACGAGCGGCTGATTTTCATGGCGCGGGTTTTCGCTGGCTGGCAGAGGAACCGGAATTTGAAGATGATAATTTTATTGATATTTTAAAAAAGTTTGATTCTATGGAGGAAGACTTTGACAGATTTTTTCACGATTTGGACGAGGGCGTTGAGGTTTTCATCGGCCAGGAAAACCCGATCAAATATTTGCGCCACTGCAGTCTAATGCTGACGGCGTTTGAGAACGGTGAAGGCAAAAAGATATTGGGAGTTTTGGGGCCAAAAAGGATGAACTATCGGAAAAATAAGTTTGTTTTGGAGGAAGCGCGAAAGCGTGTAAAAATAGTTAAAAATAAATAAAAAGTTTGCCGCTTTTCTGCCGCCAAAAAAGCGGCAGAAAAAACCGCCGCACAGGGCGCAAAAATTTGATAAAATCGGATTCGTCTTGCTAAAATCGCTATGCACCATCGACCACAACATGCGATTTTCAAACGCTCGGCTCATCACGATTTTATTACAAATTTTTCACCAATGCACGGTTAAATCAAAAATAAAACTAATGACCGACGAAGATAAAAAAACTGAAGAAATAATTGAAGAAGAAACTTTTGATAAGGAAGATATTCAAGGGCTGGTTGAAAAAATAAAAAAAGCCAAAGAGCAACTAAAACATTGCCAGGCCGAAAAGCACGAATATTTGACTGGTTGGCAGAGAAGCCAGGCCGATTTCATAAATTACAAACGCCGACAGGAAGAACAATTGGCCGAGTGGCTGGCCATGGCTGGTGAAAAAATAATCAGAGAAATTTTGCCGGTGCTGGATACTTTGGATTCATTTTTTGGTAAACACGCCGCTCATGACGAGAAATTGGATAAAAAGCACCTGACTGAAGGACTGATTGGGGTCAAGAAACAATTAGCCGATATTTTAAGTAAGAATGGCCTGAAGGAGATAAAATCAATTGGCGAGAAATTTAATCACGAATTTCATGAGGCGGTGGAACAGGCGGAGTCGGATAAAGAAGGAGGGATAATTATTGAAGAGGTGCAGAAGGGGTACAGTTTGAACGGTAAAATTTTACGGCCCGCTAAAGTTAAGGTGAGTAAATAAAACTTAAACTGCCAAAATTATAAATTTACAATTTTCAATCGATGCTTAAATTTTCAAATTTTTAAATTAAAAAATTGAAAATTGGGTAATTGAAAATTTTATAACTATGTCAAAAATAATTGGTATTGATCTAGGAACATCAAACTCGGCTGCCGCAGTGGTTGAAGCAGGCAAGCCGATTATCATTCCTTCAGCTGAAGGAACTACGGTTGGCGGCAAGGCATTCCCGTCTTATGTGGCTTTTACCAAAGACGGCCAGCTTTTAGTAGGCGAGCCCGCGCGACGGCAAGCCGTAACTAACCCTCAGGGTACGATTGCGGCGATAAAACGCAAAATGGGGAGCGATTATAAAGTTAATGTGCAAGGCAAAGAATATACTCCGCAGCAAATTTCAGCCTTTATTTTGCAAAAAATAAAGAAAGATGCTGAAGCATATTTGGGCCAGCGTATTGAAAAAGCGGTTATCACTGTTCCTGCTTATTTTAACGATTCTCAGCGTCAGGCCACCAAAGATGCCGGAGCTATCGCGGGTTTGGAAGTGGTGCGTATAATAAACGAGCCGACAGCCGCGGCGCTGGCCTATGGCATTGATAAAGTCGGTAAAGAAGAAAAAATTCTGGTATTTGATTTTGGCGGCGGAACGCTGGATGTGACCATTATGGATTTTGGCGAAGGAGTTTTTGAAGTTATCTCAACTTCGGGCGACACGCAGCTTGGCGGTACAGATATGGATGCAGTGCTAAGTGACTATATTGTCAGTGAATTCAAAAAAGAATCAGGCATTGATGTTTCGCATGATAAAATGGCAGTAACGCGTCTTCGCGAAGCGTCAGAAAAAGCTAAAATTGAGCTTTCTTCAACTCTTGAAACTGATCTTAACCTGCCTTTTATCACGGCTGATCAGAACGGGCCAAAACATCTGCAGATGAAAATTACACGCGCCAAGTTAGAAGAATTAATTAAGCCGATTATTGATCGTTGCCGCGGGCCGATGGAGCAGGCGCTCAACGATGCAAAGCTTAGTCCTCAAAATATTACCAGAATCATTATGGTTGGCGGGCCGACTCGTATGCCGATTGTACAAAAATTTGTAGAAGATTACGTTGGTAAAAAAATTGAACGCGGAGTTGATCCGATGGAATGCGTTGCCCTGGGAGCAGCAATTCAGGGTGCGGTATTGGGCGGGGACATGAAAGATGTTTTGCTGCTGGATGTTACGCCTTTGACCCTTGGCATAGAAACTATGGGTGCGGTGGCTACGCCTTTGATTGAGCGCAATACCACGATTCCAACTTCCAAATCACAGGTTTTTTCAACTGCTTCAGATAACCAGCCGGCTGTTGAAATTCATGTTTTGCAGGGAGAACGGTCCCTGGCACATGACAACCGGACGCTGGGCAGATTTATACTTGACGGCATTCCGCCCGCGCCTCGGGGCGTGCCGCAAATTGAGGTTACTTTTGACATTGACGCCAACGGCATTTTGACGGTGACCGCCAAAGACAAGGCTACCGGCAAATCGCAGAATATTACCATTAAAGATTCTTCAGCTCTTTCCAAAGAAGATATTGAACGGATGAAGCGCGAAGCCGAAGCACACGCGGTTGAAGACCGAAAGCAAAAAGAATTGATTGATTTGCGCAATCAGGCCGACACATTAATTTACAGCGTGGAAAAAACTTTGCGGGAGGCGGGCAATAAAGTTTCTGCTGACGTCAAAAAATCAGTTCAGGAAAAAATTAACGCGATTAAAAAAGTGAAAGACAACAACGATGAGGCGGCGTTGCGAAAAGCGCTGGATGAGTTGCAGCAAGAAATCCAAAAGATTGGATCAGAAATGTACAAACAGGAAAAAGCGACCGAAAAAGAAGTGACGGAGGAAAAGGAAATTAAAGATAAAGATAAAGACAAAGACAAAGATGACGGCACGATTAGGGGTGAGTTTGAGGAAGGTGGAGATAAAAAATAGAAATAAATGCCGGAAGATTATTACAAAATTTTAGAAATTTCCAAAAATGCCTCGCCAGATGAAATTAAGCGGGCGTATCGGCGTTTAGCTCAACAATATCATCCCGACAAGGGCGGTGACCCGGAAAAATTCAAAGAAGTCAATGAGGCATATCAAGTTTTGTCTGATCCGCAAAAGCGTTCCCAATATGACCAGTTTGGTACGACGTTTGAGCAAGCCAAAGCCGGCGGCGGTTTCCAAGGTTTTGAAGGATTCCGCGACTTTTCGTCTTTTGCCGAAGCGTTTAATTTTGGTCGCAACGGAAGCAATGAATCTTTTGGGTTTGAAGATATCTTTGAAAATATTTTCGGTGGAGGCGGAGGTAGGACGCGAAGGCGGAGCACTCGCGGAACTGATATTAGTGTTGATGTGGAAATTTTACTTGAAGAAGCGTATAGGGGTCTTGAAAAAGAAATTAATTTGTACAAAGGCGTGGTTTGCCATCGTTGCAAAGGTTCGGGTGTCGAGCCGGGCGCTAAACTTAAAGAATGTCCGACTTGCCATGGTCGTGGCGAAGTGGAACAGCGCAGCCGCGGCGGATTTTTTAGTTTTTCTCAAGTCGTCATTTGTCCGACTTGCAGCGGTTCGGGCAAGAAACCGGAGAAAGATTGCACGCAATGCGGCGGAGATGGCCGGATAAAGGAAGAAAAAAATCTGAAATTTAAAATTCCGGCTGGCATCCAGGATGGCCAAACCATCAGCTTGGCGGGCCAGGGTGAAGCCGCGACTCATGGGGGACTTGCGGGTGATTTATATGTTACTGTTCGCGTTCGCCCTGATCCGCGATTCAGGCGCGAGGGCGACAATTTAATTTATGAGTTGCAGATTTCTTTTTCGCAAGCCGCTTTGGGTGCGAAAATAGAAGTGCCGACATTGTCTGGCTGGGTGAATTTAAAGATTCCAGAGGGTATTGAGTCAGATACCACGATTCGGCTTGATGGCAAAGGCATGCCGCATTTGGCGCGGCGCGGTTTTGGTGATATGATGGTGAAAGTGAAAGTTAGGACGCCAAAAAAATTGTCGAAAAGAGCAAAGGAGCTTTTGGAGGAGTTGAAAAAAGAGGTTGAGTAATTCTGACTCTGAAAATATTTTTTGGAAACAAAAAATTTCCCCTAGTGGGGAAATTTTATTTACCAATTTTATTCGTTTGTTCTAGAGGCACCAAACAGATTGACTAATCTTTAGTTTTATGATATAAAGATAAAACGAAGTTCGTTAAAAAATCACAAAAAATAGAGGCAGAGTAAGATCTATATAAAGACAAATAAAATCCACTTTTCGAAACGGAGGCTAAAATGGATGTGAAGACAGGGCTGATTGATTTTCATTTTCACAGTAGTTTTTCAGACGGATCGGAAGCACCTACCTCGATTATTAAAGAGGCAAAAAGAAGAAATATTATTGGCGGTCTTGCGCTTACCGACCACAATAATGGCAATGGGGTTCCCGAGATGAAAGCGCTTTGTCAGCAAAGCGGTATCTCTTATTTGGAAGGCGTGGAAATTTATCTGCGCTTTCCGAGTAAGGACTGGAGCAATGCTCCTGGGTCCTGTGGCGAGGCGCCGGACGGTGTGATTCTAGGCCGCTGCTTGGACTGGGATATTTTCCGCAAAGAATATCAGAAGCCACTCATAAAATATTGGGAGGACCATTGGCTTCCGGCGACCCTTGATGGTTTAAGGTCATCTGGTTTAAAAGTTTCGACATTGAATCGAGAAGAAATTAGAGACCAAGTGAAAGATCTTGCAGTGCCGGCAGTGATACTGAATACGCCCAAAAATCCAGAAAATTGGCCAGTGCTTCTGCGTTTAGAGCAAAGGAAGAACCCGGTAGCCACGCTGGAAGAAATCGTCAAAAATCCCTTTTCTGTGGCCGTTGATTACCTTTACGATATTGGGATGCCAGCCTACGTGCTTAGGGTTTTTCCGGAGTGGTCCGTTTTTCAAGCTACTAATTTAGCCAAGAAAATGAGTGGAGTCCTTTTCGCAGCGCATCCGGGCGGCAGATCACCTTGGACAAAAGAACATCTTAATTTCTTTGTGAAGGAGGGAGGTAAAGGAGCAGAAGTATGGAATTATAATCATACCCCCGGCCAGATAAACTGGCTCCTAAATTATGCCAGAGAAAATGAACTTTTAGTCTCAGGTGGCTCTGACTGGCACGGTAAAAACGGTCGGCGAACACTTGGCTGCTGGGATAAGCCAGAAGTACAGACTCCTGTTTGGGTACTTGATCAATTATTGGAAAAACTACCATAGACTATACGAGAGGAGGAAAAACGATGGGAAAAAACTTTAGGATGATTGGGGAAAGAAAGGAAGTTGGCTTAAAAGCGATCTTAAACAAAAAAGGTACTATTATCGCTAAATTTGGTCAAGCGGAAGTGGAAATAAGCGTGGCCGGACAGCCAGTAAAACGGTATAGCAGCTCGCGGAATTTTACTGAAAATCCCGATGGAGCTATGGTGATTCCTTATTTCTACAAGGATGGTCAATGGATGGTCGTCATAGTCAGGCAATTCCGCATTGCTTTGGCCGACGGCAAGGAAGACGATTATGAGACGCTCGAGGCGGTAGCCGGTGAAGCATATGGAGATGACAAAAAAGTCTGCATGGCTGCCGAGCTAAAAGAGGAAGCCGGCATTCTGGTTGATCCCAGCAAGATAAAGATGGTGGCCTGCGAATTTCATGTACCATCCAGCTTCTCTGATGATTTATACAGCGGGATCGTAGAAATAGAGGAGAGCCAGATACCTAAAGAGATTTTGGCCGGCGAGTGGTTTGACGGCGAGTACACCATCGTGGAAATTCACCCGCTCGTCGAGCTATTGCGGGCAAGGAATCAGGGGGGAATAAAATTGGATGTTTGGACCGCCCGAGTTCTAGACGAAGTCGCCAAGCAGGTCGGGTTATTGGTCAAGAATTATTGAGGAGGGGACAAATGGGTCCTATATTGCATATTGGTTTGACATCGGGTTTACTGGTTGCGGCAGATTTAACTGGTTACAATGTTAGTAGTGACGTTCTTTTGGCTACTGTGGCGGGCGGAATTTTTTTGGACGCGGATAAGTCGATAGAGATTGTAAGCAATCGCCAAAAAGCCAAAAAAGGAGAAATTCCTGACATAACCGCGCGCTGTAGAATTTTACACAGTGTACTCGCTTTTCCTTATGGTTTAGCTTTAAGTTTATTGGTCAGCTCGTGGATACCATTTTTGGCTGTTTTGTACCATATTTTGGCTGATTCATTTATTCCCGGTCTTATTAAAGACGGGAAGAATTATCCCTCACATTCTCCGCGCAAATGGCTGGCGGTTCCGTTTGTAAAAAGGTCTTGGGAGACCGTAAAGATTGGCTGGCCTGTCTCATATCCGCCGGAATTTAACTGGGTTTATAGCAAGTTTTGCCCTGCGATTGGTCTAACCCTGCTGGGATTGTCTTTTGTCTATTTATTTTTTTAGTATAAATAAGATTCCAAGGCCGTTTCGGGAAAAAACCGATTCGGCCTTTTTATTTCGAGGTAATTGCGTTAATATATGAATATGACAATTAAGGCGATGGATTTCGTTTCCGCTGCTTGTATTGTTGTGCTTTTTTTGATTAGCCATTTTGGATCAAGGCGGGGATGGTATAAAAAGAAAGGAAATTGGTTCAGCCGCATAATGCACTTTTTTGGCGGATTTTTTGTAGTTATGTTTTGGTCGGGGTTTATTCAGAATTTTTGGCAAATTTTATTTTTCACTTTCCTTACAGGCGTATTTTGGGAAATAGGAGAATATTTCTATGGGGTCTATAAACTCAAAAAATTTGGCACAAACAAATATATGACGGAAACCAGGGACACAATAGAGGACTTGTTTTTTGATATTCTCGGCGCCGCCTCCTTTCTGATTTTGTTATAGGATGCGATGATTCGGTTTGGCGGCAAGGGGTATGGCGTATTTACAGCGTCGTTGGTTTGGTGATATGATGGAGAATGTGAAAATAAAATTTTATTTTTAAAAGGAGGGTATGAATTTTTCTTTTTTAAATAATTTCAGCTGGTCTGGTTCTTGGGATTGGGTGATAATTTTAGTTTTTTTGGGCATTGCTTTTGTTTATGGTTTGTCAATGGGCCGAAACCGGTTGGCAGTGGTCATTTTGGGAACATATTTTTCTTTTATCCTGACAAAAAATATACCCTGGAGCGAATTAAGTTTTGCCGGCGTCAAAGAGGCGCCTTCCAGCACCGCGCAAATTTTTATTTTTTTGGCGATAATTTTAGGTTTTTATTTTTTAATACCACATTCGGTTTTTAGCTCGGCATTGAGATTGCGCGGGCGCGGCAGGTCGCGGTGGTGGCAGCCGACAATTCTTGGAATTTTGCAAATTGGTTTAATTTTGGCAATTGTGATCAGTTTTTTGCCGGCAAAAATTGTTTCCGGTTTAAGCCCGTTGGCCAAAACTATTTTTACGGGTCCTTTATGTGAATTTATATGGCTGTTTTTACCGATAGTAGCTATCATGTTTTTTCGCCATCGCAAATACGAAGTTGAAGAATAGCTGATGTTTCCAATTGCATTTTTTAAAGAAATATTTTAAAATAAGATGGCTTAGAGCCCTTTTTTTATTTATTAACAATTTGCTATTTGCTAAAAGCAATAAGCCAAAATGCGCTGTTAGCTCAGTTGGTAGAGCAGCTCCCTTTTAAGGAGACGGTCGGGGGTTCGAATCCCTCACGGCGCACTAATCCATAATAAAATATTTGTATCTAAGATAATCTATGCAAAAAAGAGTTTTTATAATTCACGGCTGGGACGGATCACCACAAAACTGTTGGTTTCCCTGGTTGAAACAAGAACTTGAAAAGCGCGGGTTTAGCGTTACGGTTCCGGCAATGCCTAACCCTGCCGAGCCTAAAATAGAAACTTGGATCCCGTTTTTAGCACAGCTTGTCGGCCAGGCAGACGAAAATACTTACTTGGTCGGGCACAGCATCGGCTGCCAGACTATTATTCGATATTTGCAGACTTTACCCGGGAAGACAAAAATAGGCGGCGCGGTTTTTGTGGCTGGCTGGTATAATGTACGCAATCTTGAAACAGAGGAAGAAGAAATGATTATCGAACCCTGGGTTAACGAGCCAAGGGACGATAAAAGAATTCGGCGAGCGGTTAACCGGGCGACGGCGATCTTTTCGGATGACGATCCGTTTGTAATGCTTGAAAACCAAAAATTTTGGCAAGAACGAATTGGCGCAAAAATCGTTGTTGAACATAAAATGGGACATTTTTTGGGCAGTGACGGTATCAAAGAATTGCCGTCGGCGCTTAAGGCTGTAATGGAAATTGCCGGAGAAAAGCTGTAATCTGGTTCTAATCCAATCTTATTGGGTGTATCTATTTACTTATCCACACCTTGTTTCTAGACAAGGTTTTTTTGTTGAGCCATAATAGAGCTAATGGATGAATTATCCAGTAGCAAGTTTTTGACCCGTAAACTCTAAAATAGAGAGGCGGGTTTTTATTTAAGTAAAAGTCGAAAAAATACTGTCCGCCTTCGCCAAAGGCTACGGCGGGGAAACGAAAGGGGGTGAAAGAAATGTTTCTACAATCTTGGACTGAAGTGACCGTGAATGCCTTTCAGTCGCTTTGGCAGCAATTTATCGGTTTTTTACCTGGTCTGTTAGGCGCTCTGATAGTATTTTTTGTAGGCTGGGCGATTGCTGTGGGTTTACAAAAATTAGTCACTCAGATTCTACGCGCCTTAAGGCTTGATCCGATTTTGGAAAAAATCGGCACAGAACGTTTTTTTGAAAGAACCGGAATAAAAATGGATTTTTCCGGCTGGATAGGGTATCTTGTAAAATGGTTTTTAATCATTGTCTTTTTGCTGGCCGCGACCGATATACTGCAATTGACTGAAGTTTCTGTTTTCTTGCGCAGTATTTTGAGCTACGTACCAAATGTAGTTGTGGCAGTGGTGGTTTTATTAATAGCTGTTTGGCTTGGAGGAGTGTTAAGAAAAATTATTCAGGCAAGCGTTTCGGCTTCAAATATCAGAGTTTCGGCGTTTTTGGGTGCAATAACTTATTGGGCTTTGGCAATATTTGGCCTCTTTGCCGCATTAATCCAATTGGGCATAGCTCCTGTACTGCTTCAGACGTTGATTACCGGTTTAATTGCAATGCTTGCGATTGCTGGCGGTTTGGCTTTCGGTTTGGGCGGCAAAGAACAAGCGAGTAATTTTTTAAACAAACTGCGTAAAGAAATGACCGAGTAAAGCTGTCGTTTTTTGAGTTTTGATATCAGAATACAAACAAAAAAATCCTCCGGAGGGGAGGATTTTTTTGTTGCTTTTCTCTTAGTTAAATTATGACAAAATTTGACCAATAAAATTTTTGTGTCCTCGCAAAAAATCCTGAGCACTCATTGGCTTGCCGTTTTCAAGCTGAAGTTTTTCTATGATTAAACAGCCTTGTGCGGTTTGGACAGCTAATTTTTCATTTTTGGTCAAAAAGACTTCACCGATTTTTTTTTGAGCATTTTTTTCCGAAACATCAGCTTTGATAATTTTTAAATTTAATTTTTTAATTTTTAATTTTGTGAAAGCTCCTGGCCAAGGCGTGAAGGCGCGAATTTGGCGCTCGATCTTAATTGCAGTTTTTCGCCAGTTAATCAGGCCGTTTTCTTTTTTTATAATTTTAGTATAAGTGGCTTGCGATTCATCTTGCGACGCTGGTTTTATTTTTCGAGCCAGCCATTGAGACAGAGTCTTAATCAATAAATCAGCGCCAACCTCAGATAATTTTTGGGAAAGTTGGAGCGTCGTAAATTTGTAATTTGTAATTTGTAATTTGTAATTTGCTATAATTGGTCCATGGTCAATTTTTTCATCCATTTTTATAATTGTCACGCCGGTTTCGTCGTCGCCATTAAGAATTGTGGTTTGGATAGGCGAGGGACCGCGGTATTTAGGCAGAAGAGAAGGGTGGATATTCAAGCAGTTATATTTTGGCGTGTCCAAAACGTCTTTTGGTAAAATTAAACCGTATGCGGTGGAGATAACCATGTTAAAGGGTATAGGTTTTAGGGTATAGGCTAATTCGCGCGAGTTAGCCGGTTGGAAGACGGGAATATTATATTTTTGAGCGGCAACTTTGACCGGAGGTGGAGTCAGAACTTGTTTGCGGCCAACCGGTTTATCAGGCGCGCAAAAAACAGCGATTGGTTTAAATTCACTTTGTGACAATTTTTCCAAAATCGGCACGGCAAATTCAGGCGTGCCTAAAAAGGCGATTTTTATGCCGCTTAGCTTGACATTTATATTCAATTGGTCTATAATATTAGACATAAGATTAAAGTCGGTTCTTTATTAATTATATCCCTTGATTAAGGGGTAAACAATAAAAAAACAGGACAGTCAATCAAAAAGGAGGTAATATGAAAAAAATCGGTTATGTATTAGGAGCGGTGAGTTTTGTCTGGATGATGGCGTGTGGCGGTGCGGAGTTTAGTGGTCCGTTTTTCCCGAATGTGCTGATTATATTGATTGCAGTTTTGTTAGGGATTGGCGGCCTGCTATTTTCTGTACGTTTGATTCATATCGCCGAGGAGCGCGAGAAGAGGGCATACGGTCAGTTTATGGTTGGCCGTGCGGTCTCCTTAAAAAGAAGAGTAAAAGGCATGCGCCAGCGGTAGTCTTTCTGTTCTTTATGCTTATTTGGCCTATCGATTAGATAGGCCTCTTTTTTTACAATAAACTTTCCGGATCAACGTCAATCTCCCAGTTTGAGGGAACATACTGGAGTAATGAATTTCTTCCAAGTAGAAATTCATTACTCATTTTTAACTTTGAGCTTTGAGCTTTAAACTTGATGATAATGTTCCAAACATATCTGCCTTTTTCTTTTACAATAAATGCGGGGAGTGCATCGGAGATTTCAATATCAGTTTTTTTATTTATTTGTTTTAATTTTGCTGCTAGAATTTTTGCTTCAAGCCCGGTTTTTTTTGGATTGCGGTGGCGGAAAGTCAGTTTAACAATTTGCGAAAAAGGAGGATAGTTTAGCAATTGGCGCGTTTCAATTTCTTCCTGATAAAAAGATTGCCAGTCGCCGGTTGCAGCGTGTTTTATAATTAAATTTTCGGGGTTATAGGTTTGAACTATTAATTGTTGGTTTGGTACTAAAATATTTTTTAAACCGGCTATTATTTGAAAGGTCCGTTCCCCCGATTGAAAGTCAGGCAGATGCAAAAGAGTGTCAGCAGAAATTACGCCAATCATAGCCGGTTGTGCGGATTTTATTTCGTCCATCCAGGAAAAAATAATTTGGGTGGCGATTAAAATATCAGCTTCTTTTTTGACAAAAGATTCAATGATTTTTTGCTGGTCTTTGGCGCCTGGCGCGTTGTCGTTGTCAAGGCGCGCCAGACGGACTTGAGAAAATAATTTTTGAGCTTCCATCTCAACTTTTTGTGAACCGACGCCAATTGCTTTGATGCGATAACTTTTGCATTGCGGGCAAAGACTAGGGGGATTTTCTTTATGTCCGCAGCGGTGGCAAAAAAGTATCGGCTGAAAATTAATTAGATGATGCGCCAGCGGTGCTTCACAATTTTTACATTTGGCAATATAGCCGCAATCGCGGCACAAGACAAAATTGGCTAGACCTCGGCGATTGATGAAAAGAACAGCTTGTTTTTTTTGCGCCAGAGTTTCTTTTGCAGCTTTTTGCAAATCGCGGCTGAATATTGAAAAATTGCCGTCTTTGAGTTCGGTACGCATATCAGAAATAATTGCTGGTTTGGGCGCAGGCAAACTGTTCGTTCTCGGCCACCCACGCCAACCCTTTCCCGCTTCGCGGGACGCCGGCGCTTCACTCACAGTTTGCCTGCGCCCTTCTTGATCGTTGTAAAAAGATTCAACCGAAGGCACTTCGCTTTTTAATATCAATTTCGCTCCAAAAATCTCAGCCAGTTTTTTCGCTGCTTCGTGCACCCGATAATGAGGGAACATATCCCAAGAACGATGGCTGGGATTAGTTTTATCTTCAACCACTATTTTTTTTAAACTTGTAAACGGCAAAAAAACAGCCGAGCGCGTGCCGACAATCGTTTGCGCCTCGCTGTTTTTTATCTTCCACCATGTTTCATTCAATTGTTTTTTTGTTAATTCGCTATGCCATAAGATAGCATTTTTGTATTCATCAGCGAATTTTTGGATTGAAGATATTGTTGGTGTTAAAATAAGTCTTTGGGATTTTATAATTTTTGATTTTGCATTGTCATTTTTAACTTTCAACTTTGAATTTTGAATTTTTTTTGGCATCATCATTTTGGCAAATATTCCAGGCGAGCAAAAATAGTATTGCCCCAGCCACATTGCCAGCTTTATCTGTTGATTTGTCAAGATTGGTTCCTGATTAATAATTTTTGTTATCGGCTTAAGTTCGTAGCCTGCGTTTTTTATCTCCATTTTTAGATCGGAGGCTTCGTGCGAATCAATTACAACGGCAATTTCTTTTCGTCTGCCAAGCGGTATTATAAGGACTGCACCTGAAGGCAAATTTGAACTAAAAAAATAGCTCAAGATTTGTGGCAAAGCAAGGGGGGTTTTTGTTAGAGGAATGACATCAATTATACGCATAATTTATTATTGATTTTAACATTTAGCGTGTTATGATGGCAATATGAAAAAGAAAGTATTTATTGCGATTAATCTGCCTGAAAATATCAAAAAAAGACTGAAAGAATTTCAGGAAAAATTTGACTATCTGCCGGTTCGCTGGACCAAAGAATCAAGTCTGCATTTGACACTGGTTTTTGTAGGGTTTGTGACAAACGACCAGATGTTGGAAATTTGCAGGGCGAGTCGCGAAGTAGCGATAAAATTTGACCCGTTTTATATTAATTTTAAAAGAATAATTTTTGGTCCGCCGCATAAACCTCCGCGCATGATTTGGTTGGAAGGGGAAGCAAGTCAGGGGTTATCAGTACTTAAAAGTCAACTTCAGGAGATGTTGTTAGAAGCCGAAACGGGTTTTAGCAATGTCGAAAATCGGCCATTCAAACCGCATATCACTTTGGCGCGGATAAAAATGTTTCAATGGCGACAATTAACTCAGCAGCCAGAAATTGAGCAAGAGTTTTTGGCGCAAGTGCCGGTGGCGAGCATAGAGGTAATGGAAAGCGATTTGAAGTATGATGGGGCGGAGTATTTGGTGTTGGAATCGTGTCCGTTGGGATAATAATTGAAAATGTAAAGTGTAAATATCAAAATGACAATGTAAAATGTAAAATTTTTAATTTTAGACTGTCATTTTACATTTTGATTTTTGAATTTTAAATTATTTTTGTATCTTCTCGGTGTTCGTATAGACAACGTTTCAATGTCTGAAGCTCTTGAAAAAATAAGAGAATTTTTGAGCGATGGCCGGCAGCATTATATTGTGACGTCCAATCCGGAATTTTTGGTGTTGGCTCAAAAAGATCAAGAGTTCTGTGATATTTTGAATAAGGCGGATTTGAACATACCTGATGGCATCGGAATAGTATGGGCGGCGCGATGGCTGGGCGAGTCTCTTAAAGAAAGGGTAACTGGTGTGGACTTGATAGAAAAATTAAAAATTAAAAATGAAAAATTAAAAATTTTCTTATTGGGTGGGAAAAATGGCGTCGCGCAAAAAATTAAGGCAGAATGGCCGGCTATAGTCAGTTGCAGTGAAAATTTAGATGAAGCCATAAATTTAATTAACAATTGCCGGCCAGATATTTTATTAGTGGCACTCGGCGCGCCAAAACAGGAAAAATGGATCGCGCAAAATTTGGCGAAAATTCTTTCGGTCAAAGTGGCGATTGGCGTGGGCGGCGCTTTTGATTTTATTTCAGGCAGAATAAAAAGAGCGCCTAAAATCTTTCAGGCGATCGGACTTGAATGGTTGTGGCGGGTTTTGCGGGAGCCAAAAAGACTGCCAAGATTAATAAAGGCTGTGATAATTTTTCCTTTACTTGTTTTAAGAACTCGGTCGTATCGTAAAAAACTTACTGGTACCAATTATCCGGGTAAAGATTAGCCGAAAAGTAAAAGCCCCCCAAATTCGGAGGCTTTAAAAAGATCATTCTGTTCGCTAAAACATGGATTTGAAATTGAAAATGATGTTCCAAACAAAAATTCCGCTGATAAGTATAAGAAAGAGATGAACCACGAAACCCGTCATCAGAGCGACAGAATCTTCTTGAACATAATCTTTATCTTTTTCGCACAAGAGATAAAAGTGGTAATTTCCGTAGCCGAACGCAAAAGCGATAAGTAATATCCCAAAAGCTTTAATGAGTTTTTCTAGGAAGTCAGCCTTAATAATAAAGTAAAACATTACGGCGCATATAAAAACGATAAAGTTTACGAAAACAAGTTTGAGGATGGAAGAACCAATGAGGTTTCGAATCCTTAAACCGGTCTTTTTATAGCTATTCATTCCTGCGAAACAGAAGACTGTTGCTATCGCTATAGCCAGTATATAAAAAATCCAATCACCAATAACGAGTCTGATACGATCAATTCCCGTCACATTAGCATGATACATTATAGATGGTGAGAACAATATTTGCGAAATGATAAAAATTCCAATCCCGATTAGCAGCCAAAGCGTTCCCAAACCGAGTTTTTTCAAGCTGTGTCTGGTATCCATGTTTTCCCTCCTATTTTAAGAATTGTAAGAACTATTTTTGTTAATGAATAATAAGATAAATATGCAAAAAAATCAAGTAAAACAAAGAATTCATTTTATCGGCATCGGCGGCATCGGCGTCTCTGCCTTGGCCAGATATTATCTGGCGCAGGGTTTTTCGGTAAGCGGGTCGGATGTGGCGGGGAGTGAAATAATCAAAAATTTGGAAAAATTAGGCGCTAAAATTTATCTTGGCCACAGTGCTGGAAATATTGATATTCTGTCGTCTTGCGATGACGGCAGGACTGTTTATAGTGCGGCGGTGCAAGAAGACAACCTGGAGCTAATAGAGGCGCGGAGACGCAAAATTAAATGTCAGACCTATGCGCAGGCGCTGGGCGAGCTGACAAAAAAATATTTTACGATTGCGGTTTCCGGGACCCATGGCAAGAGTACAACTACGGCTATGGTTGGTTTAATTTTGGAAGCGGCCGGGCTGGATCCGACGGTGATTGTCGGCACAAAAGTAAAATGGAGTAATAAATCAAGAATTATGAATCATGGCGACAGTGGAAGTAATTTTCGATTTGGGCATAGTAAGTACTTAGTTATAGAGGCAGATGAATACGCGGCGTCATTTTTGAACTATTGGCCAAAAATTATTGTGTTGACCAATATTGAAGAAGATCATTTGGATTATTATACCGGGGGGCTGGCGCAGATTATGGAAACTTTTGCGGAATATGTCGGTCATTTAGGAAAAGAAGGGATGTTGGTAGCAAATGAGGAAGATAATAATATATCAAAAATCAAAAAGCAGAAATCAAAACTAGAATGCAGAATTCAAGATTTCAATTCAAAAGTTAAAATTGTTGGTTTAAATCTAAAAATATCTGGCCGGCATAATTTAAGTAATGCAACAGCGGCGATAACCGTGGCAAGGCTGTTAAATATTTCCGATAAAATTTCCGTTAAGACTTTAAATAATTTTACTGGTACTTGGCGGCGGATGGAATTTAAAGGTGAAATTAATGGCGCGAAAATATATGATGACTACGGCCATCACCCGACGGAAATTAAGGTAACGCTGCAGGGCGCGCGAGAGCTGTTGATTAATCGCGTAGCATATTCTTCGCTTTCGGCCATCCACTCCAGCCCTGCGTCTGAGTGCCCGCAGGGGGCGGGCACTCAGACGCGCCGGTCTTCGCTCGGAACATGCCGTGCGAGTACTAAAACTGGCCGCCTTTGGTGCGTTTTTCAGCCGCATCAATACCAGCGGACATTCCAATTATTCGAAAAATTTGTTAGCGCATTTTCCGATGCAGATAAATTAATATTATTACCGATATACAGCGTGGCAGGGAGAGAGAAAGAAGAGATAAAAAGGAAAGTGAGTTCGGAAAAATTAACCCTTTGTATTATAGCTCAGAATAAATCAAGAGATACTATATATTTAGATTCATTTAATAAGGCGGCGAAATATTTGAAAAAAAATCTGCAAAAAGGCGATGTTTGTGTGATTATGGGAGCAGGTGATATATATAAGTTAACGAACATTTTATTTCGATGATAATTCGCGGTTATCCACAGCTTGACGTTTTTTTTATTTACTGTTCGTGCTATTATTAAAAAAGATCTAAAATTTTTTATAAATAATTAATTAAAAATTATGTGGACTTGGATTATTATTATAGTCGTAGCGATGGTAGTAGCGGGAATTATTTGGTGGTTGATGAAGGGGAAGAACGGATCGTCTCAAGGGCCGGATAGCGGCAGTACAATGCCGCCGCCACAACAGCCGCAAATGTAGAAGCAAAATATAGTCTCGGCAAGACCGCAAAACTCTCTGATTTGGGGGAGTTTTGCTTTTTATGATATAATTTATAGACAGTTATGAAAATTTTAGCCAAAAATCTTTTTTGGTTTTTGTTGTGTTTTATTTGTTTAGCCAGCAGCCTTTTTTTATTGAGAGGGGCTGATGCTCAAAACAATTCTTTGAGCTATGGCGATTCTGATGTGCCGGTAATTTTACCTCGTTCAACCTGGGAAAATACTGCCTCTTTACAATCATTAATGACTTGGATGCCAGAAACTCAAAAAGTGGACACGCCCTCTGATTGGCAGCCGGTGGAACGGATAGTGGTGCACGATACGGGATGCGATCCGTCGAGTAATCCCACTTGCAACAACAACATCGATCCGATTGCTACGATACAAGCCATTTACCGCTATCACGCCGTTACTCGCGGCTGGGGCGATATAGGTTATAACTACATAATTGATCAGCAGGGCAGGATATATGAAGGCCGTTATGGCGGTAATGGCAGCCGCGGCGCGCATACATATTACGACCGCGCACGCGACAATTTCAATTATGGTTCTATCGGAATATCTCTTTTGGGGAATTATGCCCAGATGCAACCTTCGGACGTGGTGATGCAAAGTTTAGAGCGTTTAGTCGGCTGGCTAGCGGTTCTTAACGGACTTGATCCCCAAGGACAGAGTTCTTCCTATATCTGGAACGCAACCAAAGGCGGTTTCAAATCTTATTTCAGCGGTCCGGTTATTTTGGGCCATAAAGACATTGAGCCGGGCAATCCAGATCCGGCGCTGATTGATTTTGGCAAACTGCGAGCGGGCGCCGGCGCCTATGCCGTCAAGTTTAAAGATTATTTGTATCAGAGGAGTAGCGACACAAATATTTATCAAATTGTAAACGGTACGCGTCGCGCCTTTGCCGATTTGGCGTCGCTTTCAAATCAAAGCATTCTTTACGGCAAAATTGTAAATATTTCATCAGCCCAACTTAATCTTTTTTCCGAAACCAGATTTTTGAAATATCCCGACGGCACACTCGTGCAGATTAAGGGCGAAGCGGCGGTTTATTTAATTGAAGGCGGCAGAAAGCGCGCATTTAAAGTTGATGCCAAACAATTTGTAAAACTGGGATTTAATTTCGGCGATGTCAAACAGGTCACAGCTGATGAATTAATTAGCTACTTTGATGCTTTAGCGATTAAATACGGCCCTGATAAAAAATTGTTAAGTGACGGCGTTCGGGTTTATCTGATGGAAAATGGCCGCAGACGCTGGATTACTTCGGACAAATTATTCTCTCTTTTGGGCTATAAGTGGTCTTTAGTGCAAAAGATTGAGGCGACTGAGATATTAACATTTTTGGAGGGGGACTCGATGCTCTATCCGGACGGTACGCTGTTACAGGAATCAGGGAAGCCGGACGTCTATTTGATGAAAGGCGGACAAAAACACCGATTCGTTTCGGCCCAATCATTTTTAAAGCTCGGCTTCAAATGGAGCAATATTATTTTGGCAGAACCGATAGAAATCGCTTTGGCGGGGAGCGGCGATATTGTTACTTATTTGGACGGAACTTTAATTAAAGCAGATAATAATCCTTCGGTTTTTTTGGTAGAGAAAGGCGCGGCCAGGCCGTTTTTGAACGCAGATATTTTTTTGGCGCGCGGGTACAAATGGTCGCAAATTTTGAAAGTTTCGGCAGAGGAGCTGGCTTTTTATCCGGCGGGCAAATATGTCAGTTATCCGGATGGTTGGCTTTTGCGGCCTAACGATAGAAATGATGTCTATTTAATTTCCGGTGGTGCGCCGCAAGCCATAGACGCGGCTACCTTTGTTAAACGAAAATACAAGTGGGTCAATGTGAAAGTTGTTTTGGCACAGGATTTTGGTGTTTTATATGAAGGGAAATCAATCGTTCCGGCTGTTATTGGACCGACGCCGATACCGACTCCTTCTATTTCTCCAACGCCTATACCATTTCCGGCAGCAACCGTGACTCCATCTCCGTCAACAAACGCGGCCGCAATGCCAAAAATCAGAGTGGCAATATTTGAGGTGGCTACGCCCAGTGTAACTCTTACGGCAAATAGCGCTTATGATATTTTTGATAAAAATGGTCAGATAGTCGTTTCCAAAAATGCCAACGAAAATTTTATTTATAATATCACCAGCCGCGCCAGCGTTTTTGCCAAAATTGTGCCGCGCAGCACGGACGGCATAGTTCAAATAGTTTCATATGACGACCATCCTGGCTGGAAGCCGTCATTGAATTACAATCAATTTCGTGGTTCAATGGAAATTGTTTATTCGGCCAAATCAGATAAAATTTGGGCGGTTAATGAGTTGTGGCTGGAAGATTATCTGAAAGGCGTGGCCGAAACAAGCCAAGGTTTAAATATGGAATATTTAAAAACCATGAGCGTGGCGGCGCGTACGTACGCGTATAATTATCAAAAGCAAAAAGTAAAATACGGCGCGGATGAGGTTTATCATATAACAAACACAACAGCCGATCAGCTTTATAAAGGTTATGCCAGAGAACAATATGCTTCTGATATCGTTGCCTCAGTACAAAGTACATTTGGCGAGATTGTCACTTATAATGGTAATTCGATTGTTACCGCATATAGTTCCGGTGCCGCCGAACTGATGAATTCTGGTTCAAGAAGTGCTTGTTCTGTCTGGGGAGGAAAGTATTGCCAGCCAGGATACGAATATCTGTCCGGCGGGGTCAAGGATCCGGAAGGCACGCAATACAGCTATTCTTCATGCGGAGTGAGCGGAAACCATTGCGTCGGGTTATCTGGCGCAGGCACGCGGCAATTAGCGGCACAGGGCAAAACCTATAAAGAAATTTTGATGTATTATTATCCTGGGACAACGATACAGAAATTATATTAAATTTATAATGCCTAAAGTTTTCATTATCATTCTCAATTGGAATGGTTGGCCGGACACGATGGAGTGTTTGGATTCTTTGAATATGCTGAATTACGATAATTTCGAAGTTATATTAATTGATAATGCTTCAAAGCAAAAAATCAGAGTTGTTGACGCGCGGTTTCCTAAACTTAAAATTACCCAGATTTTTAATGATTTAAACTCGGGTTTTGCTGGCGGAAATAACGTGGGTATAAAAATAGCATTAGAAAAAGGTGCGGATTATATTTTGTTGTTGAACAATGATACTATCGTTGAGCCGGATTTTTTGAATAATCTTGTTGAAGCGGCAGTAATTGATAAAAAATACGGAATATTAGGGCCGGTGATTTATGATTACGCTGATCATAATAAAATTCAGTTTGCCGGAGGAAAGATTAATTGGAGTATAAATAAAGGGACACACTTAACTGTCATTCCAGCCCTAACCCGAAATCTAATTGAAACCGACTATATAACCGGTTGCTGCCTGTTAATTAAAAAAGAAGTCATTGAAAAAATCGGCTTAATGGATGAAGATTATTTTTTGTATTACGAAGATACAGACTGGAATATGCGCGTGCGAAACGCCGGCTGGTTTTGCGGTGTCGTGCCGGAAGCAAAAATCTATCACAAAGCTTCACAAAGCAGCCGAGAATTTTCTTATCCCTATATCTATTATCACTCCCGCAATGGCCTGATTTTTGCTTCACGATTTGGCTCAAAAATTTTAACTTATTTGATTAGTTTCTGGATTTTTTTGAAGCAGTTGTTAAAGCTAATAATCGGCTATAGGTGCGAATGGGCAAGACCAGTGATGAAAGGGGTAATGGATTTTTGGAAGGGGAAGAGAGGGAAACTGGAAGGGTATTATTAAATTTATGCTAATCGGCATTGATGCTCACAATTTAGAAGGCAATCGGACCGGCGTAGGGCGGTATCTGATAAATTTACTCCAGGAATGGAGTAAATTAAATTTTCAATTAATTTTATATTTTAAAAAGGAAATTCCTAATGATATTCCAAGTTGTGACTTGTTTAAAGTAAAATTATTGAACGTTGGCAGTACGGCAAAATTTATTCATTGGGATTTGTGCCAAGCCGCCAGAAAAGATAAAGTTGATATTCTGTTTTGTCCGGGTTATGTGGCGCCGATTTTTTGGCGCGGAAAACTTGCTTTGACTCTTCATGATATTATTTATGAGGCGCATCCGGAATGGTTCAATTGGAACAGTCCGGCTGACAAAATTTTGCTTAAATGGGTTTCCAAAAAATCGGCGCGCAAAGCACAGGTGATTTTTGTGCCGTCAGAATTTACGCGGCAAGAAGTGATTAAACATTATCGCGTAGCGCCAGAAAAAGTTATTTTGACCTATTTGGCTTCTGATCAGAATTTTTCAGAAACAGGAGTGGGCAATATTGAGGCTATTAAAAAGAAATATAGGATAGAAGATAAATTTGTGTTTTATATCGGGTCAATCTTTGACCGCCGGCATTTGCCAGAAGTAATTCAAGCTTTTGGCAAGCTGGCAGCACAAAGGCCAGATTATCAGCTGCTTTTGGCCGGTAAAGATTATACGCGACAAAAAAATATCGCCGATTTAATCGTGCGCCTGAACGATTCTTTGAGTCGCGAAGTTGTTGTCAGAGTTGATTTTATTGGCGATTCTGATTTAAAATTATTATACAGCGCTTGCGCGTTTTTTATTTGGCTTTCTGATTACGAAGGATTCGGTTTGCCGCCGCTTGAGGCGATGCAAAACGGCGCGCCCATGATTACCAGCGGCAATACTTCGTTGGAAGAAGTAGCCGGCGAGGCGGCGCTATTAATAAAAGACAATTTTGATGTTGAGGAAATTTATCAGGCGATGAGAAAGGTAATTGAAAATGACAATTTGCGCGCTGATTTGGTGAAAAAGGGGAGGGAGCAGGCAAATAAATTTTCTTGGCAGGAATGCGCTCAGCTAACCTTAAATGTTTTATTAAACTCTTGAGAAAATATATAACTGCCCTTAATTTAGTTTTTGCGGTAGAAATCGCAATGGTTATTTTAACCTCCTTGGGCTTCATTCCACGCGAGGCAGTTTTGTTTTCGACCGGGTTATTGATTTTTTATATGATTTTTTCACCAGTGGAAGATTCTTTATGGCTGGTCGTGGCTTCTATTCCGCTTTTTGTCGCTTTGCCCATAACCGAAAATTTCGATTCCATGGCCAATTGGCGGATTTTGATAGCGGTTCTGTTTTTATGTTTGTTTTTTAAAAAAGGAATATCTGTAAGTTTGATAAAAGATGAGAAAGGCCGGTGGCGGATTCAAGAAAATATTAAACATTATTTGGTAGAATATCTGACTTGGTTTTTTTTGCTGATAGCGGCCTTTTCCATTTTGGCAGCCGATTATAAAATTTCAGCCATTAAAGAGCTGTTGTTTCTGATTAATATCTTTTTAATGTTTTTTGTTATCAGAAATCTGGTTAAAGACAAACAGACAATCATAAAAATTTGGCAGGCAGCGGCTGTTGGCGCAATTGTGGTAATTTTTGTAAGTTTGATTCAATTTGTGGCGGTTTTATTCATACAACTTTTTGTTTTTTGGCAATTTTGGGCCGAAAAAGTCATCAGTGTTTTTTATGGGCAAAACCTGGCTTATCTTCTGTCCTATTCTAATACATGGTTTGCTTATTACGCGGTCAATCCGCCAACGTTTCGCCTCTTTTCGGTATTCCCTGATTCCCACTCTTTTGCCATGTTTAGTATTTTAGCAATTCCGATTTTTTTGGGACTTGCTCTATTTTTTGAAAGGAGCAGGCGTAAAAGAATTTTTTACTGGCTAATGGCTGGTTTGGCTTTGTGGGGGATTGTATTTTCAGGTTCGCGTGGCGCCTGGCTGAGCATTGTGCCGGCTGCGGCAATCACCTTATGTTTATTTGCCAAACAGATAGACCGCCCTTTGGTCAAAAAAGCCTTAGTATCATTTTTTATTTTTATTTTTTTATTTCTAGCTTCTTCTTTCTATCCGCCGTTGCTTTATAAATTTCAATCCTGGCAGGGTTCAAATGCCAGCACCACCTTTTCTTTTTTTGAGCGTGCCAGATCCATATCAGATGCCGATGAGCTTTCCAATAAAGGACGGCTGGAAATTTGGCGGACGAGTTTAAAATCAATAATTACTCATCCGATTCTTGGCGTGGGACTGGGCAATTATGTGACGGTGCTTGACGAAAATATTTCGGCAGCCAAAAAAGGGGCGTCGGCCCATAATCTTTATCTTGATTTTGCTTCGGAGATAGGAATTGTCGGCGTCCTAGTTTTGATTGCTATATTTGTTGAAATTTTTTATTGCAGCTGGTTAGTTTTTCGACGGTGCCAAGAGTCATATTTTAAATTTTTTGGTTTGCTGTTCAGCCTTTGTTTTTTGTGGGTGGCGGGCTATAGTTTTTTTGACGTCGTGCTTTTAAACGACAAAGTACTGCTGTTTTTTATGGTGGAGTTGGCGTTGCTCTATGGCGTCAGAACATTGATGGAAAAAAAACCAGCCCTTGGTTAGGGGCTGAGAAAGGAGATTTTTGAAAGGAAGAACTAATCAGTAAAAAACTTATTAAGGGCTACAATCATGCCACTTGTGATCGCAAGCACAAATGACATGATGCTAATTAATACTTGCGGTAAGTTATAATTATACCATTGACTCTTTTGACCAAAATAAATTCCGATTGCTATGCAAATCAGGAAAAAGAATAAATGTTTTTTCATGGCGATCCTCCTTTATTATAGGTTAAATTGAAGGTACATTTAAGCGCAGTTGACTAATATAAATATAACAAATAAATAATAATTTGTCAACACCATTGGTTTCAATTTGTTTATTAACATATAACGGCCGGCGTTTTATTGCCGATTGCCTTAATTCGGTTTTAAGTCAGACCTATAATAAGATTGAGCTTATTGTTATCGATAATAATTCGCAAGACGATACTGTTGAAATCATACAAAATTTAATCGCCACAGCTAACGTAAATTTTCCGATTAGAATTATTAATAATAAAAACAATTTAGGTTTTTCGGCTGGCCACAATTTATGTATCAAAGAGAGCCACGGAGAACTTGTTTTTTTGCTGAATCAGGATATAATTTTAGGAGCTGATTTTGTTGAAAAAATTGTTCCCATTTTTAGTCAAGATGAAAAAATTGGCGCAGTCCAGGGGAAACTTTTACGGCTGAAGGTAGGTGATGGAGATTTGTTAAAAACTAAAACAATTGATAACACGGGACTGGTGATGTTAAAAAATCGCCGCATTATAGCACGGGGACAAGGCCAGGCAGACAACGGGCAGTTTGATCAACCCCAGGAAATTTTTGGAGCAGACGGCGCGTCTCCGATTTTTCGTCGGCAGGCGCTGGAAGAAGTAAAAATTTGCTTAAACGAGAGATGCGAGTATTTAGATGAAGACTTCTTTGCTTACAAGGAAGACGTTGATTTGGCTTGGCGGCTGCGGTCGGCAGGCTGGAAAGCTTATTTTGAGCCCATAGCTGTAGCTTGGCATGCAAGATCAGCGGGAGAAAGCGCGGCCACGGGTTATTTTGCCATAATCAAAGAACGTTTGAAAATTGGCAAGTTTGCAAAATATCTGGCGTTTAAAAATCAAAGATTGATGCAGATTAAAAACGAGCAAGCCTCGATTTTGTTAAGGCATCTGCCCTGGTTCCTCCCAAAAGAAATTGGTTCTTGGATCTATGTAATTTTGTTTGAGCGCTACACTCAAAAAGCAATAAAGGATTTATTTAGACAGGCACCCCGCGCTTGGCAGAAACGGAAAATAATTATGGCAAAAAAACTGTTGAGTAATAAAGATATGGGGAAATGGTTTGAATAATTTAATTTTAAATTAAACAATTTTCAATTTTGATGTTTAAAAAAGAATTTGATAAAGACGGAAAATTAAAAATTAATGAAGAAGTTATTGAGAAAAAAAGGCACAATTTTTGGCGGCATTTTGCGTTTGGCTTTTGGATTCTTATATTAGTGGTATTATTGGTCGGTGTCGGCGGCACATTAGTTTATAAAACCGGTTTTACTTTTTCTCAAATGAATGTCAAAATTAACAATACGCTTCCTTTGGCTGAAGACGAGCCAACGCCACAACCCGATCCAGACAGGATTAATATTTTAGTCTTGGGATTACGCGGCGAAGGAGATCCGGACGGAGGCTTGCTTTGATTTCTATTCCACGAGATTTATATGTGACAATGCCAGGCGAACAATACAAAGAAAAAATAAATTTTGCTTATGCGCTTGGTTTTGAAAAAAGGAACGGTGCCGGCGGCGGTTTGTTCTACAGCAAAATAGCAGTTTCAAAAATCACCGGGTTGAATATTACATATGCCGTTTCAATTAATCACGCTGCTTTTAGGGAGATAGTTGATATTTTGGGCGGTATTGATATCTATCTAAATAAGCCATTTATTGAAAACCAACAGTGGATAAATGGGGGCGACGCCGGACCGTCTTGGGCTTTTTCCATTCAGACCCAAACGGCTACCACTACAAGTGGCGTTCAAACAACGCAAAAATGGGTTTTTGAAATTCCGGCTGGTACTTCGCATCTTGATGGCAGCACTGCGCTTTATTTTGTCCGGGCGCGTTATTCCAGCAACGATTTCGACAGAGTAAACAGACAGCAGCAAATTTTATTGGCGATTAAGAACAAAGCTTTGTCGCTTGGCATTATAGCCAATCCAGTCAAGCTTTTTCAAATAATGGATTCTTTGGGTAAAAATATCCGTATGGATATGCCGATTGACGCCATCAGAAATTTGCTGTCTTTATATTTTAAGCTGGATACCAAAAATGTTATTCATAAAGTTTTTGATACGACTCCCGAAGGACTTTTGTACCAAACTAAATCAGAAAGTGGCGCATATATTTTGTTGCCAGTTGGAGATAATTTTGATAAAATTCAGGAAGTTTGCAGAAATATATTTCAATAGAATTTCTAATGACTAATTTCTAATTTCTAAAAAAGTCCAGCGAAGCGGGACTAAATTGAAAATTGGAAATTGAAAATTGGAAATTGAGAGTTGCAGTTATCAATCATCGTCACAAATTACAAGACTCCGGATTTGCTGAAATTATGCTTGGAATCAATAAAAATTGCAGGCGTAAATTTAGATTATGAAATTATTGTTGTTGATTCTGAAGCGGAAGATGAAACTCAGGAGATGATTAATGAAAATTTCAAAGACCAGAGAACTGATTATATAGCTTTTCGCAAAAACAAAGGTTATGCAAAATTAGTAAATGCTGGTTTAGTCAAAGCCAGGGGCGAATATATTTTAGTTCTTAATGCTGATTTGATATTGTTTGGTGATTCGCTGCGAAAGATGATTGATTTTATGCAGAGCGATGCAAAAATAGGAATGTTGGGGCCGCAGCTTCTAAATTTTAACGGCTCGGTGCAGGATTCTTACTTTCGTTTTTACCGGCCGTTGACAATTTTGTATCGGCGCACTTTTTTGGGACGGACAAAAAGCGGTAAAACAGATTTGGAAAGATTTTTAATGAAGGATTACAATCATAATTCAGTTCTCGATGTTGATTGGCTTCTAGGGGCAGCTTTGCTGGTAAAGGCCAGCGCTTTGAAGCAGGTCGGACCGATGGATGAAAGATTTTTTTTATATTTTGAAGACGTTGATTGGTGCCGTCGTTTCCACGAGGCCGGTTGGCGGGTGATTTATTATCCGGAAGCCAAAATCCATCATTATCACGGCCGCACAAGCAAAAAAAGCGGCGGCATCAGCGACATTTTTTTTAATAAATATACTTGGATTCATCTGGTTAGCGCTATTAAATATTTTTGGAAGTATCGGTGATTTTTCCGTTGATAAACATTTGCAAAATATAAAATTTTAATTTATGCGGTTGTTGTAGTAGGTTTAATTATCACTGGCTTCGGCGCTGGTTTTTGGTATGGGAAAAACAGTCAGCCTTCGATTGAAAGAGTAACTGGTGTAATAAATCTGGAAGCAAATTCTTCCAGTACTCGGGCGGTTGACTTTACTTTATTCTGGGATGCCTGGGCCAAGATTCAGGAAAAATTTGTTAACCGGGAAAAATTGGATTATCAAAATATGGTTTACGGCGCAATTTCTGGAATGATCAAATCTCTTGGTGATCCCTATACTATTTTTATGACACCTCAGGAAAACAAAAATTTTTCGCAGTCTCTCCAAGGTAACTTTGAAGGAATCGGGGCAGAAATCGGGTTGAGAAACGATGTGATAACCGTCGTTTCGCCGTTAGAAAATTCACCGGCAAAAAAAGCAGGCTTAAAAGCCGGTGATAAAATTTTAAAAATTGATGATAAAATTACTACCGATTTAACTGTTGATGAAGCTGTAAGTTTGATACGGGGCCAGAAAGGTACTAAAGTGCGCCTAACCATTGCTCGTGACGGATGGTCAGTAGCGCAGGAAATTGAAATTACGCGGGACATTATTAATATTCCGATTACTAAATTTGAGATGAAGCAAATAGATAGTAAGCCAATCGCTTATTTAGCACTTTACGAATTTACTGGAAATTCAGTATCTGAATTTGCTAATTCAGCTCAGAAAATATTAACTTCCGGCGCCAAGGGCATTATTTTGGATCTGCGTGACAATCCTGGCGGCTATCTTGATTCGGCGGTTGGTATAGCCAGTTGGTTTCTGCCAGATGGTCAACTGGTCGTGACGGAAGATTATGGTAATGGCAAAAAGCTTGAACATTTTTCCGAAGGTATTAATAAAATTGGTTCCTATCCATTGGTTATATTGATTAATCAAGGTTCGGCTTCTGCTTCAGAAATTTTAGCCGGCGCCTTGCGCGACAATATAAAAACTGTTAAATTAGTCGGTGAGAAAAGTTTTGGCAAGGGTTCGGTGCAGGAACTGGAAGATATGAGAGGTGGTACTTCTATTAAAATCACCGTTGCTAAATGGCTGACTCCTTCTGGCCATTCTATTATGGATGAAGGAATAGAGCCGGATGTAAAAGTGGAATTTACCAAAGACGATATTGACAACAACCGTGATCCGCAGCTGGACAAGGCGCTGGAGATGTTGAAATGACAAAACGGGCAGTCATAAAAGCTCATGGATTAGTTATAGGAGTATTTTTCCGGGCTTATGTTTCCAAAAAAGCAGAAGAGCTTGAACTGGTTGGTTCTGTAAACAATGAGACTGACGGTACTGTTAAAATTATCTCTGAAGGCGAAGAAGAAAATTTAAAAAAATTAATTGAGTATTGCAAGGTCGGTCCTAAATTTGCTAAAGTAGATAGAGTTGAAGTAGAATGGGAGGAGGCCAGCGGAGCATTTAATAAATTCGAGATTATATAAAAAAATTAAATCAGAAAATTCTATGAAGGTAATTTTGTTGCGAGATGTTGAAAAATTAGGTGATAAATATGATGTCAAGGAAGTGGCTGACGGCTACGCCAGGAATTTTTTATTTCCCCAGAATTTTGCCGAGCCGGCAACAAAGGCAGCTTTAAAACAATTAGAATCAAAAAAGGAAGCAGCTGCCAAAGAAGCGGAAGAAGATTTGGCCGCAACCGAAACAATGGTTGCCGGACTTGATGGTCAGGAAATAGAAATAACAGCAAAAATTGATGAAAATGGAAAACTTTTCGGATCAATTACGGCTGTAAAAATCGCAAAAGCTTTCAAGGATAAAGGATTTAATGTTCAAAAGAAACAGGTTAAATTAGTTGAGCCTATAAAAGAAGTGGGGGATTACGATATAACTTTAGAGTTTCCGCACGGCTTGGAAGCCAAAATCAAGGTGATAGTGGCGGAAGAGATAAAATAAGTAGTTTAAAGCTTAAATGTCAGATATCAAAACTATAATTTGAAGAATATATTTGGAAATGTTTTAAGATTTTAGTTTTGAGATTCGGGGTATTATAATGCCAAAATATATTTTTGTCGCAGGAGGAGTGATGTCTGGTGTTGGCAAAGGAGTGGCCACTGCTTCTATTGGAAAAATTATTCAGTCTCGCGGCTTTCGTGTCACAGCTATAAAAATCGATCCGTATGTCAATGTTGACGCCGGTACCATGAACCCCACCGAACACGGTGAGGTTTTTGTTTTAGACCAGGGGACAGAATGCGATCAAGATATGGGCAATTACGAAAGGTTTTTAGGCGTTGATTTACCTTCGATTAATTATATGACCACCGGCAGTATTTATCAGGCGGTGATTCAAAGAGAGCGAAATATGGGCTATGAAGGCAAATGCGTGGAAGTGGTGCCTCATATTCCTCTGGAAGTGATAAGCCGAATAGAGAAATCATTGCAGAAAGCAAAAGCTGATTTTGTAACTATTGAAATCGGGGGAACAGTCGGGGAATACCAGAATGTATTGTTTTTGGAAGCAGCCAGAATGTTGAAACTTAAAAAGCCGAATGATGTTTTATTTGTCTTGGTAAGCTATTTGCCGATTCCTTCAAAAATAGGCGAGATGAAAACCAAGCCGACGCAGTACGCGGTGCGAACATTGAATTCTGCTGGAATTCAACCAGATGTAATTATCGCCAGATCAGCCGTGCCTCTTGATAAAAAGCGCAAAGAAAAAATTGCAATAAATTGCAATATGCAGGAACATGATGTAATTTCCGCACCAGATATCGAAACAATCTATGAGGTGCCGATTAATTTTGAGAAAGACAAATTAAGTGATTTGATTTTAGAAAAACTGCAATTGAAGGCGAAGAAAATAGATATGACGGACTGGAGAAATTTTATAAAAACAATCAGAGCGTCGCAGAAATCGGTAAAAATCGGGATTGTCGGCAAATATTTTGGCACCGGCGATTTTGTTTTGGCAGACGCCTATATTTCAGTAATTGAAGCATTAAAGCATGCGGCATTTTTTCACAAAAGAAAACCAGTGGTTGATTGGATAAATTCCGAGAAATATGAGCAAGATCCGAAGTTGGTGAAAGAGTTGAAAAATTATGATGGCATTATTGTGCCTGGCGGATTTGGCAGCCGCGGCATCGAAGGGAAAATAAAAGCGATTGAGTTTTGCCGGAAAAATAATATTCCATATCTGGGTTTATGCTACGGCATGCAGCTGATGGTAATTGAATTTGCCAGACACGTCTGCGGTTTGCGAGATGCACACACGACCGAAATAAATCGCGAAACGAATAATCCGGTAATCGATATTATGCCGGATCAGAAGAAGAATTTAGAAGACAAAAACTACGGCGCGACAATGCGGCTTGGTGCATACCCTGCCGCTATTTCAATGCGTACGCAAGCCTTTGTCGCTTACAAAAAACATTTGATTTCTGAGCGCCACCGCCACCGTTGGGAAGTAAATCCGGAATTTATTGAACTGTTGGAAAAAAATAGGCTAGTTTTTTCAGGCAAGTCTCCAGACGGACGCTTGATGGAAATTGCCGAACTGCCGAAAAATATGCATCCATTTTTTGTTGGTACGCAGTTTCATCCGGAATTCAAATCGCGTCCGCTTGACCCGCATCCTTTGTTCCGTGAATTTATCGCCGCAGCGATTAAAAAATAAAAACCCCTTTTTGGAAAAAAGGGGACGAGGAAATTTATTAACGATTTTATTTTCCGGGAATCACATTAACAATTTTTGTCAGACGTTTTGCACCATTAAATTTTATCATCTTTTTTGTCGCAAATTGGACAACACCTTTGGCGATAGAGTATAGTGTATCATCGTTTCCCATTTTGACGTTTTTGCCGGCGATGAATTTTGTGCCGCGCTGGCGGACTAAAATACTTCCGGGTTTAGCAATTTGGCCGGAAAAAAGTTTGATACCTAAATATTTTGGTTGTGAATCGCGACCTAATCTGGTTGAGCCAGCCGCCTTTGTATGAGCCATGAAGTAGTTAAAAGTTTAAAGTTAAAAGTGAAAACTTAGTGAATTGTTTATTCAATATAGCAAAATAAAAAAGAAATGTCAATTTTTAATTTTTCCAAAATAGGGGAGTGGCCGAAGAGAAATCAGGCTGATATTGCTATTGTGATCGGTTTTATTTTGGTGGGGGTTATTGCTTTTGGTGCGGGGCGTTTAAGCGCACCAGAAATTATCAGAAATCCAATTGTGATTGAGGAACCAAATGCTTCCAGTAGTATTAATTTATATGCCAATGTTTCACAGCCACTGGCTGACGGAGTGGGGGAACAAGCGGCTAATCAAAATTTAGAAAAAGGGATTTTTGTGGCCAGCAAAAACAGCAATTTGTATCACTGGCCCTGGTGCGCTGCGGCAAAAAGAATCAAGGCAGAAAATCAAATTTGGTTTAATTCAGAATCGCAAGCGCAGGCAGCCGGCTATTCTCCCTCTTCTTGTATCCAAAGCGAAGCGCCGGCAGGTTATAAAAAATAAATTTGTTATGAATATCTTGACATAAAAAAATTGACTGGCAAAATAATTTTTGACAGTCAATTTAAAATCTCAGTTTAATTTTGAATCGTTTGGAAGAACTAAGTAGTAACAGATTGTTTTTGTAAGCTTATGACGCCTACGCCTGTGAGAAAAGAGTTCTTTGACTATCTCAAATAAAAGCATTCCAGAAACCAACAAAATAATAATAGCCAATTTTACTTTAATTAATAAAACTACATATTTCCATCCGGCGATTAGCCAGATGAGACCGTAAATTGGCCACCAACTAATAATCCACGTACAGAGTCCGAAAAATAATACCTGTAGAATTATAGAAATCTTGCTACAATTTGTAAAGTTCATCTCTCCACCTCCCGTTGAGTCTTATATTTGAGAATTAATTATTTTATTATATTTATGTCTTTTTGTCAATATCTTATTTTTTATTTTTAGCAATCGAAAAAGTTTTATATTCTTTATGAAGTTTTCTCGCTTCTTCAATTTTTTGGCGCAAATCCATAGGCAATTCCTTGATTGTCTTTTTTAATTTTGTGTCATCTACTCTTAATACATCCTGCCATTTCCCAATCGTTCCCAGTAAATCTTTTAATGTTTCAATGTCATATTTAAAGCGCTGCACGGTTTTACGAGTGATATAGCCATCATCTCCAAACAAGCGTTCGAATCCTTCCTGGTCCATAAATTTGCCCAGATTCTCTTTGATTTCTTTGGCACGTTGGTCTTTTTTGTCGATTTCATCGTTAATCGTTACATACTCATTCAATAGCGCTTTAACATCTTGATCATTATAAAAAAGTTTTTGTTCAACAAACTTATGTTTAAAAAGCGGGCAGATTCGCTGATATTCACACCAATCACAGAGGGCGCTGGGCTGCGGTTCAAATTTAGCTGTTTGATTCGCTTGATTGATCAGCTCAATACTTTTTATTATTCCTTCTTTGGTGATTTCTAAATTCTGGGAGTCGCGCAGACTGGATAATTTTTCGCCATGCTTCAGATAATACAAGCTGACTTTAATCGGTCTTTTTTCTTCTAAAATTGACGGCCAACGGTTGGCTACCCCTAGATGATAAACCGAAAGCTGCAGGTCTTTATTGACTGTTTCCTGCGAAGGCATTTTTTTTGTGGTTTTGTAATCAATGACTTCAAATAGATTGTCGGCCGTTTTGTCAATGCGGTCGATTTTACCGGTGATAAGATGAAGCTGGTCTCCGTGTTGAATTGGTGCCTCAAACATCGTTTCCAGCGCCACGACGTTAAACTGCGCTGGATAGTTTTTGGCGTAGTAATCTTTAAGCATTTTGACGCCTTGAGCGAATGCAATGGAGGCTTGCTGTTCATCTTGGTAAATTGAAGCGTCCCAGCTATTTGTAAAGAACCGCAATATTTCTTCTTCGGTTGGAATGACCAGTCCCGGTTCATGCAATACCTTTAGGGTTTTGTGTATTAGCGTTCCAAAAAGCGCTTCCTTTGATTTAGGAGTTTTGATTTTATCAAGATATTGAAATTTGAATTTTAATTGGCACTGTTTAAAAGTGTCTAGAGCTGAGTAGGAGATTCGCATGATTTTATATATAGTTAGGGTAGCAGGGGAGAGGTATCGCTAGCAGCCGTTCTCCTTTTTTAAATTTATAGTATTTTTTTATTTTAATTATTTTAATTTTTATAAATTATTTTTTATTTTAATTTATAAAATTTTGTCTATCAAGGTTTGAAGGGGAGGCCTGTGGATAACTTTTTTGGATACTTTGTCAAGTTGAGGGAACGATAGATAGAACGTCGCACAAGATTCCTTTTGCGACAAGATATATTCTCATTGCAAAAGGAGGCCCGATTGTGCAACACAATCATAGATTGTATCGCACAATCGGGCACCACTCACCCACTATTTTTTAAAATTAAATTTGAATAAATATTTTATTTTTTAAATCTGCAAAAAATATTTTTATTTTTGAAATTAATATAACTATATTCTCTTTTATAACTGCCACTATGTTTTTGACCACCGATATTATGGCATTTTCTGATGTTTGGATCTGTTTTTCGGCCTGGCGCCTGATTTCGTCCTTGGCAGCTTGTTGGGCCGACTCATATGCCTTGTTGGCTTGCTCTTCAAGCTTATTTTGGGCCTGTTCCATTAGCCCTTGAGCTTCGGTTTGGACTTTGTCCTGTAAAGATGGCTTTTGAGTCGTATTTTCCAGTGTGGATGACCCTGAATGACCCTCTGCAGCCGAAACTGCGCCATAAGCGAAATTTGAGGCTTCTAAAGGCATAATAAGGGTAAAAAGTAGTAAAAATATAACTCCTTTAGGCATAGAGATATGAGTTTAATTTACAAATATATAATGTCGCACAACATAGGTTTTGCAACAAGCATCAGCTAGTCGCAGAACCTGATGAAATTGTACAATATTTCTTTAGGAAACGTCGTACAATTTCATTCTCTTTTTCTATATATTTCTATATAGTTTTTAGAATTTTTTCCGTATCTGCTGAATTTTGGAGCTTGAATTACAACACCATTGAGATCAAAAATTAATGCCTTTATCATATAATTTAATTTTTTATAAATAGTTCAAGGGACTAACAGGGCCGCCGACAGGCAGCGGGCCGTATGATTTTTGCTGGATTTCAAAAGTATTGGTGGCGTAGACAGAAAAATGTAAATGAGGGCCAGTAGAATAGCCGGTGGAGTCGGAATAGCCGATGATATCTCCCATTTTGACATGCTGACCAACGCTGACAGATTGGGCGGCCAGATGTCCATAAAGAACCGTCAGGCCGTTGTTAAGATTAATAGTTATCCATTTGCCATAAGCATATTTGCCTAAATTTCCAACGCCGGAAATCGTGCCATCCAGCACAGCATAAACCGCATCGCCGGTATCGGTATCAATGTCAATGCCATTATGGAAGCCGCCACTTTTGTTATTTTCGGTGCAAGCCGGGTATGATCTTTTGGCAAAAGTAGTCAAGACGCAGCCGAAATTTTGGGTGATAGACTGGCTTTTAACGGGCCAGGCAAAAAGTCCGTGACGCGCGGTCGGAATTGAGCTAGGATCGATTTCCAGTCTCAATTTTTCTTCAATCTGATAAATTTCTGTCTCAATCTGGTCTCGTTTTTTTTGTAAGTCGCTCACCATATTTTGATACTGTTTTTCCTGATTTTTTGTTGTTGTCAGCAAATTCTGTTTTTGGTCCTTTTGATCATCCAGTGCTAAGCTTTTGCCTTTAAGTTGAGAATTTAAATCTTGCAGCTGATTTTTTTGTTGTTCGTAATCTGTTTTTTGGACCTCCATCTGAGATTTAAAGTCTTTTATTTCAAGTAATTTGGATTGAACATTATTTTGCAGACTGTCTATATATTGCACCTGATTTAAAAAATCGGAAAAGTTATCGTTTTTGAGCACAAGCGAGAATGGATCCTCTTGATCGTATTCGTTAATGGTGCGTATGATTTGTCCCAGATCAGTCTTTTGTTTTTCTAGCGCTATACTTTGAGTTTGGATGTCAGAAGTTAATCCTTGAATTTTCAAATTAGTCTGGGATATTTGTGTTTGAGTGAGCTTGACTTCGCTTTCTAGTTTTTTAATTTGAGTTTCCATTTTGCTAATTTGCAGTTTCAGAGTAGCTCCTTGACTCTGGCTGTTTTTAACTATAGCCTGATATTCGGCGATTTGTTTTTCCAGCGCTTGGATTTGCGCTTCTTTTTGATCAATTTGGTTTTGCAGGTCATCGGCAACTGTCGCCAGTGTTATAACAGGGTAAATTAGCAGAGAAATAATAGTAATGGCCGTTAAGAAAAGGCGCATTGTTAATTAAAGTAAATATAATGCTTTTTTGATTCGTGAAAGACTTTCTTTTTTTCCGAGAATCTCGGCAATCTCAAATGGCGGCGGGGAATTTTTTTGGCCGGTAAGCGCGACGCGCAAGGGCCACAGCAATTCTCCCCTATTTTTTAAAATTTCGGCTTCAGCCATTAAAGCAGCTTTTAAATTTAGTGTGTCAAATTCTTCATTTGGGATTTCGGAGATTATTTTTTGGGAAGACTCCAGCGATTTTTTAATTTGCCCTTCAGTCATTTCTTTCCATTTGAGCAGCTCTTTGCCGTAGGTTGGTGACTCAAAGAAAAACTTGGCACTCTCCCCTATTTCAGCTAAGTTTCTTAATCTTTCTTTTTCCAGGGCAACTATATTTTTAATACGATTAAAAGAAATTTTTTCTTTCGTTTCATTAATTTCGTATTCTTTGACAATAATCGGCCCCTTAATGGCGGCAACCTCATATCCATGATCAAATACCGGCACAATTAATCCATTTTCTATTAGATGAGGAATACACACCTCAGTGAGTTCATCTAAAGGCATCTCGCGGACATAGAATTGGTTATACCAATTTAATTTCTCAATATTAAATATGGCTCCAGCTTTATGAATTTTCTCAAGCGAGAAATCTTTCAGCAACTCTTCTATAGAATAGATTTCTTTTTCTCCTCCCGGATTCCAGCCCAAAAACGCCAGATAATTTATCATAGCTTGGGGCAGATAACCTTTTTTAATATAAGCATCAGCCGCCACATCGCCTTTTCGCTTGCTCATTTTGGTTTTGTCGGGATTCAAAAGCAACGGCAGATGGGCCCATTGGGGCGGCTGCCAGCCGAAATATTCATAAAGCAAAATATGTTTTGGAGTTGAAGGCAGCCATTCCTCTGTGCGCGTAACGTGGGAAATTTGCATCAGGTGGTCGTCAACAACGACAGCCAGATGATATGTCGGGTAGCCGTCGGACTTCAGCAAAACTTGGTCATCCAACTCTTCTGAATTATAAATAACTTTGCCGCGCACGATATCGTCAACTTCAATTTTGCGGCCTTCGGGAATTTTCATGCGGATTGTGTACGGTTTATTATTTTTTAATTTTAGTTCTGTTTCTTTTTCTGTCAGTGTACAGCAACGCCGGTCATATTTTGGCGCTTGTTTTTTGGCGATTTGTTGCTGGCGCATTTGTTCCAATTCCTCATCTGTGCAGAAACAATAATAGGCGTGGCCTTTGTTAATTAATTCCTGCGCATATTTTTTGTATAAATCAAGGCGTTGCGATTGTATATAAGGTCCGTATGGCCCGTCAATGTCTGGTCCTTCGTCATATTGTAAACCAGCCCATTTTAATCCATCATAAATCGCTTCAGCCGCGCCTTCCACATATCTTTCAATATCTGTATCCTCCAGGCGCAAAATAAACTGGCCATTGTTTTGTTTAGCAAATAAATATGAATATAGCGCCGTGCGTAACCCGCCGATATGCAAATAACCGGTTGGACTGGGAGCAAAGCGGGTGCGGACTTTTAATTTTTCAATTGTAGTATTGGTCAATTTATCAATTATTAATTAATATTTTGCAATATTTAAGACTTCTTCTGCGATTTTTTGGGCGGCTTGGGGCTGGGCGAATTTCAATGAGTTCTCTGACATTTTTTTCAGCAGTTCAGGGTCATCGAGCAAAGAAAAGACACTATTTTGCAAAAGGTGCGGCGTCAAATTCATTTGTTCAATAATTAGAGTGGCGCCGGAACGGCCAAATTCGGTGGCATTTTTTAGCTGGTGATTAGAAGCAGAGTCAGGCAAAGGAACAATTATACTCGGCTTGCCCAAAGTTGCGATTTCGGCAATACTACCAGCACCCGCCCGGGAGATAATGAGATCCGCCGCCGCATAGGCATGGTTTAATTGCTGTTCGTCTAAAAAAGGAAAAAGAAAATAGCCGGGGTAAGTTTTGCCGACCATCAGTTGTTTAAGTGATTCAAAATTCTCGGCGCCGCATTGATGTATTATTTCACAGCGTTCAAGCAAATGCACTAAAGCCATAAACACCGCGTCATTTATTGCTTGTGCGCCTTGGCTGCCGCCCAAAATCAGAAGCACTGGCTTTGTGCCGCTCAGACCAAAAATTCTTTTGGCTTCCTCTTTTGAACCTTTTAAAATTTCAACTCTGACAGGATTGCCTGTCAGAGCAGTTTTTTTGGGGGGAAAGTAAGATGAAGTTTCGGCAAAAGCAATAGCAATTCTTTTGCTGAATCTGGCGCAAAATTTATTTGCTAGACCAGGAATAGTATCAGATTCGTGAATTAATACCGGAATTCTGTAAACTCTGGCAGCCAAAATTACGGGGATGCTGCCATAGCCACCTTTGCTAAAGACGACATTGGGCATAAAAGCAAAAAGATGCCATAAAGATTGGATGAAACCGAGAGGGATTTTAAAAATATCAAAAACATTTTGTAGCGAGGCATAACGCCGTAGTTTGCCGGCAAAAATGGTTTTGTGTGAAATGCCTTCAGCGGCTAAACTTTCTTCTCCGATAGTAGGCGGGCCGATAAAAATCAATTTTAATTCGCCTGTTTGACTTGAGGGAAAGCGGGAGATATTTTGTTGAAATACCGTTTTTAATTCTCTGGCAACGGCGATGATTGGAAACAGATGTCCGCCCGTGCCGCCGCCGGTAAGTATTATACGCATGAAAAATTTCTAATTCCTAATATCTAATTCCTAATCAAGTCCGCCGTGGGCGAATATTATTGGAAATTGAAAATTGGAAATTGAAAATTTAGTTTGTGTTATATTTTGATATATTTAATAAAATTCCCATAGCTGTTAAAGTGATTGCCAATGAAGAACCGCCCAAGGAAATAAACGGAAGTGTGATTCCGGTTAAAGGGATAAGTCCGCTGATAGCTGCTATATTTATCAAAGCCTGGATTAAAATCCAGCTGGTGATACCCCCAGCCAGTAATTTTGAGAAATTATCTGGGGCGGAACGCGCAATTTTATAACCTCGCCATGCCAAAGCAATGAAGAGCGCCAGCAGGCATAATAAACCGACAAATCCTAGTTCTTCTCCAATTATTGCAGCGATAGCATCGCTGGCTGGCTGAGGTAGGTATTTGAATTTTTGCACGCTTTGGCCCAGGCCCAGACCGAAAAGTCCGCCGGAACCAAGAGCCAATAACGCCTGACCCATTTGATAACCGATTCCTTGAGGATCAAGTTGCGGATTCATAAAAACCTGAAGGCGATTGGAAGCGTGAGAAAAAAACCTGACTAGGATTCCAAAAAGAATTATAGCACCCGCACCGATCAGACCTAAGTGTATTAATGGCGCTCCAGCCAAAAAAAACATAGCCAGGGCCGTGAAGCCGATGACGCCCATGGAGCCAAAGTCTGGTTCAAGAATTAGCAAAATTGCAACAAGGCCAACCAAAATTACAAAAGGAATTAAGCTTTGAAAAAAAAATTTTATAGTTTTTTCTTTAGTCGCTAGCCAGGCAGCAAGATAGATTAAAAAAGTGAGTTTTAGAAATTCTGATGGTTGCACAGATATAGAACCCAGATTGAGCCATCTATGTGCACCATTGTGGGGTTGGCCCAGTCCGGGTATAAAAACGGCTATCAGCATCAAAATAGTGGAAATAAATAAAGGCAGAGCCAATTTTTTCCACCACTGATAAGGAATGAAAAAGGCAGCAGATCCTAAGATTAATCCTGGAAGCAAACCGCGCCAAATTTGATTTTTTAAAAAATAATAACTTTGGTTGTAAGTCTCTTGAGAAATGGCTATGCTGGCTGAAGAAATCATTATTAAACCAAAAACAATTAAAATCCCTATAATAATTAGCAATATAAAATCTGTGTGGCGCGACCTCATTTTTATTTTTTTAATTTTATTTTTTTAATTTTTAAAAAAGAGACAGCATTATTAAAAGCTTCTCCTCTTTCAAATTCATGCCGGAATAAACCAAAACTGGCGCAGCCCGGAGAAAGCAAAACTGTTTCACCCGGTTTGGCCAGGGCAGCGGCTAGCTGAACAGCTTTGTCCATATTTGGTACTTGCCAGGACTCAGTTTTTGGGCCAATCGCCTTTTTTATTTTATCAGTGGCACTTCCCGGAAGAAGAATTATTATTTTACACTTTTCATCTATAGCTTTTCCCATATCAGTAAAATCCAGGTTTTTATCTGTGCCACCAGAGATAAGAATTAAATTCTTAACTTTTAGTGAATCAAGATTATTGATAGTGTTGATGGCGGCGATAGCGGCGTCTGGCGCGGTTGAAGCAGTATCATTAATATATTTTATGCCGTTTATTTCGGCAATCTGTTGCAGGCGGCCCTCTATCCCTTCAAATTTTTGCAGAGCCAGTTTTATTTTATGATTGGAAATATTATAAAGCTTGACTACGGAAATAGCGGCTAAAATATTGATTAAATTGTGACGGCCAGCTAATTTTATGTCCTTTATTAAGCAAACACTTTCACTATTTGCGCCAAAATATATTTTATTGCCTTTGAGATAAGCGCCAATTCTCGGTGTCTGATTCAATTGTGGTAGTTTTGTATTCAACATTTCGTCGTCTTTGCCGCCATAAAAATATATTTTTGATTTTGTCTGCGATGCAAAATTTTTCAATATTCGTTCTTCATAGTTTAAAAAAAGATAGTCGTTTACTCCTTGAAACTTAAAAATATTTTTTTTATCTTCAATATAATCATCAATATTTTTATAGCGGTTCATATGATCGTTTAAAATATTGGTAATGAGAGCAATATAGGGACTGATTTTGTGCGTTTTGGCATCAGCCAGCTGCCATGAAGAAAGTTCGAGAATTACAATTGAGTCTTTGGTGATTTCTGGCAGTTTTTCCAGGACTGAGGAACGGATATTGCCCGCCAGCACAACCTGCGGGAATTGTTTACTGTAATTAAAAATGTGTGCCAGTACCGAAGCTATTGTTGATTTGCCTTTGGTGCCGGTGATGCCTATTATCGGCGCCGGACACAATTCAAAAAAAATACCTATGTCGGTTTCTATTTTGATGCCAGCGTGTTTCGCTGCTTTTAGAAATTTAGAATCTTCCGAAATGGCCGGGTTCTTAATCACCAAGTCGGTTTTAGTAAAATCTTCAAGACGATGTCTGCCTAAAACATATTCAACCGGCAGGTCTTTAAGAATTTCTAGTGATTCCCTAAGTTCGCTGGCAGTCCGCAAATCAGTAGCCAAAACTTTAGCGCCCTGCGCCGCCAAAAATTTAATCACGCCGACTCCCCCGCCATGAAGCCCAATGCCCATAACTGTGATTTTTTTGTCTTTAAAATCCGATAATGTCATAAAATTTTCAATTTATAAAATTGAAGATTGCGAATTAAAGGTAAAATCTGTCTAAAAAAGCTATAATCAGTCCAAGTACCGCCATTATCCAAGAAATAATCCAAAAACGCATAGTGACTTTAGTTTCTGGCCAGCCTTTAGCTTCAAAGTGATGATGAATGGGGGTTGAAAGAAATATTTTTTTGCCGCCGCGCAATTTTTTAGAAATTGTCTGAATTATAACCGATAACGATTCAATGACTAAAATAAAGCCGATCAAGGGCAGAAGCAAAAATTGGTTTGTCAGCATGGCAATGATGCCGAGCGTTATGCCAAGCGACATAGCACCAGTATCGCCCATAAAAAATCTGGCTGGATGAATATTGAACCATAAAAATGCGAGCAGCGCTCCGATAATCACTCCGCAAAATGCCGCCAAATCATAATGGCCTTGTGAATAAGCGGTGACGCCATAAGCGCTGAAGGCGGTGAGCAGCGTGCCGCCAGCCAAACCGTCAAGCCCGTCTGTCTCATTAACAGAAAAAGAAGTCGCCACCAAGATAAAAACGAAAATTAATATATACCAAATACCGATATCAAAATTTCCAACAAATGGAATATGAACAGTGCTCCAGCTTAATTTTGAATAAAACCACCAAGCGCCAAAAGCCGCAATAAGCGTGTAGATGATTAAGCGATGACGCATTTTCAATCCTCCGCCCTTGGGGCCAATTTTGAAAATGCCCAAAAGGTCATCGGCCAGCCCTACCAAAGCCGAAGCGACCAAGGCTCCCAGAGGCAGAAGTGTTTGGCCTCGGTTCAAAAAGTTAAATTTTCCGATAATTGAATCTATTCCAATTTTTTGCAATCCCCAGAAAATAATTGCGAGCAAAAAAACCGTTAACCAAATCAGCAGGCCGCCCATCGTTGGCGTACCCTCTTTTTTTTGGTGCATTTGTTGAAAAATCGGCGCACCTTCGTTACGGATTTGTTTACCCAGCCGAAATTTGTAGAGAAAATAAGTCCAGAGCGGCGTAAGCAAAAAAGCCACCACAAATGATAAAGCGGCCAAAGCTAAAATTCTTGAAATTTGGAATAAATCAGGCATAAATTAGCCAATAGCCAAAAAGCCAGTGGCTAATGGTTAACAATTGTTCAAATTCTACCACAAATATGCCTTTTTTGTCCATTCAAATAATGTTTTGGTTTCTGCTATTCTATCGGGTGAATCTATAACAACGGTGATGATATCCCCTTCGTTTGAGGGCGAATTAAAAGCAGCAGTCATGCAGTTGCCTGCTTCTTCAATATAGCCGGTTTTTCCGCCGATGATTTCCGGGACAATTCCTAATAATTTATTGGTGCTGATCAAGTGGTGATTAAAGTGTCCGTCAACAGAGTGAATATCAGCTTCTCTGGTTTGAAGAATTTCTTTAAGTGTATTATCTTTTAAAATTTCCTGCATCATTAAATTAATATCCCAAGCGCTGGAATAATTTTGCGGGTCAAGGCCCGAAGGGTCGGCAAAGGCAGTTTTTTTTAAATTTAACTCCTTTGTTTTTTTGTTCATGAGTTCAACAAATTTTTGCACTGAGCTGTCTCCGGTTGGAAATGGAATATTTTGGGCCAGCGCGATGGCCGCATCGTTGCTCGATTCCAACAGAAGCGCAAAAAGCAAAGATTTGATCGTTAATTCTTCACCGGCTACTAAGCCGCCCATTTCGCCTTCAGTTTGGACTGCTTCTTTGCTGACTTTAATTAGTGAATTTAGATTGGAATTTTGGACAGCAACCAGAGCCGTCATAAGTTTTGTAATACTGGCAATCGGCTGGCTTTCTAAAATGTCGTTTTTTTTGTAAAGAATTGTTTGGTGGGTCGTGTCGTAGATTAAAGCTGTTTTTGCTTTTATTTCCGGTTCTTCAGTTCTCCAGTCGCGCAGCGGTGCGGATGGAAGATATTGGTTGGCGATGAAAATATCTGCTTGAAGCGGGAGCTGATAGAATTGGCCGTTATTATTTTTCTGTGTCTCGCGGATCTGCATACCAAACAGAATCGCTTCAAACGTTGAAGCGATTTGAGGAATTTTTGAATCGGCTATCAGAGAACCTATTACCGGATTTAATACTAAGAGAATACTGGCGAGAAGATAGAGCATGATAAAAAATCGTTATTTTTTTGTCATAGAAAAATTGCCATTAGTGGCATTCAAATTTAATTTCATTAAGCTTGCTGGCGAGATCTTAAGCGACAATTCGTATTCTCCGCCATTGACAATAATTTTCGATTGTTTCGTCAAGGAATTATCAATAAAAAAAGGCAGGTTATAGGGCGTGCCAAAGGGCGGCGTGGCGCCAAGTTTTGAACTTTTAATATTTGCTTTCATCCATTTTTCGGTCGCGAAATCTATTTTTTTATATGGCTTCTCTTTAATTTTTTGGCGCAGTTTATTGAAAACGGCCAACACTTTTTTCTTATCCATATTTTTATTGGCCGGAATCAATCCGATGGCGTAGTTTTTGTTGTCCAGTGACACAATTACCGTTTTTCCAACTGATCCTGGCTTGACTTTTAATGTGGCTGATTTATCTATGGCTGTATAGACAGTCCTGTGTTTGATAATTTCGTATTTGATTTTATTTTTGTTTAAAAAATTTAAAAGTGATTTTGGAATAGACATATTTTTGATGATTAAAAATTATCTGTTATTTTAGTTTATCATAAAAGATTAATTATGCATTTACATGAAAATATATCACGTCGCCGTCGCGCACGATATAATCTTTTCCTTCAAGGCGTAGCTTACCTGATTCTTTCAGGTGCGTCCAACCGCCAAGCTCCACAAAATCCTGCCAATCAACAACGTCTGCCTTTATAAATCCTTTGATAAAATCTGTGTGGATTACGCCGGCGGCTTGCGGCGCTTTTGTGCCTTGTTTAACAGTCCAGGCGCGAGTTTCCGGCTCGCCGCTGGTAAGATATGTAATTAGTTTTAGAAGTTTATAAGTGGCTTTAATTAATTTATCCAGTCCTGATTCTTGCATGCCAAGTGATTTTAGATATTCGCGTGCCTCGTTTTCTGGTAAATCAGCCAGTTCTGCTTCCAGCTTGGCCGATATTTCTATTTGTTCTGACTCCGATTCAATAATTGGAGATTGGCCGTTTTTATTTTCATCGGTGTTTAATATATATAGAAGCGGTTTCATCGTTAAAAGATTTAAGTCGCGGATCAATATTTTTTCGTCATCCAATAGATTTAGATTGCGTGCGGGCTGGCCTTGTTCAAGCGCGGTATAAATTTTTTCGCAAATCAGAAGTTCTTTTGTCGCGTCTTTATTGTCGGGATTTTTAGCCGCACTTCTGAGCGCTGAAAGCCGTTTTTGGACGGTGGCCAAATCTGCCAGCGCCAATTCCACGTTTATTATTTCGGCGTCATTTTTTGGATCAATTTGGCCGCGCGTGTTGATTATGTTTGGATCTGAAAATGCACGCACTACCTGCACAATTGCATCAACTTCACGGATATGCGACAAAAATTTATTGCCCAGTCCCTCCCCTTTTGAAGCGCCGGCCACCAGCCCCGCAATATCAACAAATTCAATGACCGTGGGAATTATTTTTTTTGATTTTGAAACTTCGGTCAGTTTTACCAGCCGCTCGTCGGGAACCTCAACAACCCCAACATTTGGGTCGATTGTGCAGAAGGGGTAATTTTGGACATTGGCCTGTCGCGAGCGTGTCAGCGCGTTAAAAAGCGTGGACTTGCCCACATTGGGCAGGCCGACGATGCCGACGGAAAGAGACATAAAAATATATCAAAAATAAAAAAGTCAATTAGTATAATTTATTAAAATCCTAACAGATTTTTGGCTTTGGAGCAAATAAAAAGGCCACAAATTCAAAATAAGAAAATGTGGCCACTTGAGCGCGGTGTTTTTTGGACTATGGAGTGGTATATTCACGAATTACCTTTTTAGCCGTTTCGCCGAGCTCTAAAAGAGTTTGCTTAAGGGCATCTCGTTCTTTTGTAACAGTGGCAAGTTCCTCGGCCATTTTCACCTCGGGTGTCCCTTTGATTTTAAGGAGTTTTTGCAGTTCCTGTTCTGCCTCGTTTAGCTTTTGCTCCAAGCCCCGTATTCTTCGCGTAACAACGATTTCCTGGTCCGCTTGCCCGCCCAGCCGCTTGCCGTCCTTGGGATTGCCTGGACATTCTCCAAAAGGGTCAACGCCAAGCGGTCCTCCTGACCGGGCCGGTCCCATCCAGCAACCACATCCGTGCTTACAATCACAGGTTCCTACCTGATTGCCATAGTCGTGATTTCCGTACTCTTTGCTATAATCATGTCCGTTTGGCATAATATCACCTCCTAAGTTAAATTTGAGAGAACAATTTTTGATTATATGACAGGCTGGGAAAAAAGTAAAGAATCGTGGGAAATCCTAAATTTCACGCAAAGTTTCAAAATGTGGACTGATGGGGATTCGAACCCCAGACCCCCACATTGCAAATGTGGTGCTCTACCAGCTGAGCTATCAGCCCTTAACAAAAATAATTTAACACATTTTGATATTTTTTTCAAATCAGCGCTTGTTTCTGTTTTTAAATTGCGGTATAGTTAAATAACGTTTTAAAAATTAATAATTAATTTTTAGACATCTTCAGTCTTTAATCTATAGACTTAAGATGTCGCTAATATCAAAAAATGAAAAAGAATTACGCAAAGTTAGGTATTGATGCACATAAAAAAATGCATGGTAAAATTTCGATTATTAGCAAAAAACCGATAAAAACCTTTGATGATTTGAGTATTCTATATACTCCGGGCGTGGGCGCGGCTTCAAGTTATCTGGCCGCGCACAAAAATGAAATAAGAAAAATGACGATAAAAAATAATACGGTAGCAGTTGTTTCCGATGGCTCGGCCGTGCTGGGACTTGGCAATATCGGACCGGAAGGCGCGATTCCGGTGATGGAAGGCAAATGTGTGCTGTTTAAGGAATTTGGTGGCATTGACGCCTTCCCTATTGTTTTGGCAACCCAAGACCCGGATGAAATAGTGGAAACAGTCAAAAATATCGCGCCGATTTTTGGTGGCATAAACCTGGAAGATATTTCCGCGCCGCGATGTTTTGAAATTGAGGAAAAACTTGAACAGATTCTGGATATTCCCCTGATGCATGACGACCAGCACGGTACGGCAATTGTCGTGATGGCGGGGTTAATTAACGCTTTGAAAGTTGTGAAAAAATCATTTAAGGATTGCAGGTTTGTGATTGTGGGCGCAGGCGCGGCGGGTAACGCGGTGGCCAAACTTTTACATCAGGTGGGTGCGGGCGACATCATTGTGCTTGACAGCAAAGGGATTATTGACAGAGACCGCAAAGACCTTGATCCGTACAAAAAACTTTTGTCTGAAATAACTAACAAAAACAATCTTTGCGGTAATGTTATGGCGGCGGTGCAGGGTGCGGATGCAATTATCGGCGTTTCAAAACCGGGCGCAATAATGCCCGAACATATCAAAAAGATGAATGGAAAAGCAATCGTTTTTGCGCTGGCTAATCCGATTTCTGAAATTTTGCCTGATGCCGCAAAAAAGGCCGGCGCTTATGTTATAGCCACCGGCCGTTCTGATTTTCCAAATCAAATTAACAATGTTTTGGGGTTCCCCGGCATTTTCCGCGGGGCGCTTGATCATGGCGTCAAAAAAATTACAATTGAAATAAAGTTAAAAGCGGCAAAAGCGCTCGCTGGTTTGGTAAAAAATCCATCGCCCAGTAACATAATTCCTTCCGTGTTTGACCGGCGTGTGGCAAAAGCAGTGGCTGGGGCGGTGAGGTAAAATTTTTATAATCAAGAAAAAAAGCCCGGATCAGCGCGATTCGGGCTTTTATATTGTGGGTATTTATGTTATCCAGCCGTAACGGGCGTCAAGCTTTGTTTTGAAATCGAAAGGTGTGCATATAAAATCTGGTTTGTGTCTTAAGGTGCATGTTTTGTTTGATATGGAACTTAGCCCGACTATAACTTTTTTCTTTCTGAACTGAAGCCGAAGCTTAGATATTTTGTCGAGCGCGGCCATTGAAAAATTAGTGTCCAAGGAATGGCTGGTGGGCTCCATGTTCACAGCAAAAATTCTGATTTCGCTGTATTCTTTGAAAGGGTCAACAAGCTTTTCTGGTTCTACAAAATTTAATTCGGTTTTGCCCAAAGCAATTTCTTCCTTGAATTGCCGCCTGATTATCGCCTGTTCCATTGAGTTGAATCTTCCAACAACCAGTATTGTTCTCATATTTTCCTCCTTTTAAGAACTAGTTTAAAAACAGTGGGCGACTCAGGAGTCGAACCTGAGACCTCGTCATTATCAGTGACGCGCTCTAACCAACTGAGCTAGTCGCCCTTTTCTAACTAATAGCTATATCGTTTTTATACTAACTAAAAACCGCCCATAAATCAAGGGCGATTTTTTAGTTCCTTGTAGCTGTCCCGATGAGAATTTCTTTTACGTTGTAACTCTCTTCAACCAATGAATTTAAGGTCAACATTTGACCAATCCACCCGAAGGCGGACTATCGACACATCCCAGATTCGCATCCTCGACCTAAGTCGGGATAAAAAAATCTAGAAAGGAGGTGATCCATCCACAGCTTCCGCTACGGATGCCTTGTTACGACTTCTTCCCTGTTACCGAGCCTACCTTGAAACCCATAAGGGCGCTTCCGGTATTCCCGGCTTCCTTGAAGTGACGGGCGGTGAGTACAAAACTCGAGAACGTATTCACCGCGGCATGGCTGATCCGCGATTACTAGCGATTCCGGCTTCATGAGGGCGGGTTGCAGCCCTCAATCCGAACTGGGGCCGGCTTTGATGGGATTAGCTCCGTCTTACGACTTGGCGACCCATTGTACCGGCCATTGTAGCACGTGTGTAGCCCAAGGTATCAGAGGGCCACGCTGATTTGACGTCATCCCCACCTTCCTCCCCGTTGTCCGAGGCAGTTTGCTGCGACACTTGTAACGCAGCATGGGGGTTGCGCTCGTTTCCTCACTTAAGAGAACAGCTCACGCCACGAGCTGACGACAACCGTGCAGCACCTGTCCTGACGTCCTTGTGAGACGTCGACTGTTTCCAGCAGACTTCGTCAGGATTTCTAACCTTGGTAAGGTTCCTCGCTTGTTGTCGAATTGAACCACATGCTCCACCGCTTGTGCGAGTTCCCGTCTATTCCTTTGAGTTTTAGCCTTGCGGCCGTACTTCCCAGGCGGCAGACTTAACGCGTTAGCTTCGCCACTTGAAGGG